>Ga0209536_100002707_pt1 | contig 28858 bp, 31 predicted proteins | sample DeeMarSeWOR28_12_FD_187461 | JGI IMG/M metagenome (GOLD analysis project Ga0209536, IMG submission 187461) | Marine sediment microbial communities from White Oak River estuary, North Carolina - WOR-2-8_12 (SPAdes) (version 2) | ecosystem: Environmental > Aquatic > Marine > Intertidal zone >...
TAAACCGTTTGGTTATCACTGAAGTTCGAAGCACGGTTCGAAAAGTGATGGGAAGATATACCGCTGAGGAAATCTATTCCACTATGCGAAGCGAGGTAGAAACTTCAATCATCAGTGAGACGGAGGACATTTTAGAAGAAAATTTCATTACCATGAGGGCCCTGCTGATCCGGTCGATCAACCTGCCGGAACAAATCAAAATGGCGATTGAAAATAAACTCAAGCAGGAACAGGAAGCGCTTGCTTATCAGTTCAGATTGGATCGGGAAAGAAGCGAAGCGGAACGTAAAAGAATTCAGGCCGAAGGGGAAGCCAGGGCAAATGAAATAATCAACAACAGCCTAACAAATAATCTCCTCAAGATGCGAGGTATTGAGGCCACCACACGGCTGGCTGAATCGGAAAATGCCAAAGTTATTGTGATTGGAAGTGGAGAGGACGGATTGCCTCTTATCCTCGGCAATAATTAATGCTCCACATCTCGAAAAAGATTCATGCCGTCCCGCCTTGGTGGGACGGCATGAACTTTAAAATTATGCAGGATGGGCCATTTCTGCCTGATGAGCAATCTCTTCAAGCATGGCGGTCGTCAATGATTTAGGCCTTTCAATGGGGTATCCCAATGCCCGGTCCCAAATAATATTACTCAACACACCGATGGAGCGTCCAATCCCGAATAAAACCGTGTAAAAATCATATTCACGGATTCCATAATGCCATTGTATTACCCCGGATTGGGCATCCACATTCGGCCATGGATTTTTTGCTTTCCCCTGTTCCTTCAGAATATCCGGCGTCACCTCATAAATCAGGCTGACATATTTGAAGATCGGATCATCCGGTAAGTGTTTGAGGCAAAAATCACGTTGAGCTGTGTACCGTGGATCCGTTTTTCTTAATACCGCATGGCCATAACCTGGGATCACCTGTCCGGAATTAAGCGTTTCCCAGACGAATTTTTTCATTTCTTCCTTGGAAGGTACCTCACCACCCATTTTTTTCATGACTCCCTGGATCCAACGCAGGACCATCTCATTAGCCAGTCCATGCAGGGGTCCTGCCAGTCCGTTGAGCATTGATGAAATGGAATAATAGACATCCGAAAGCGCACTGGCAACAAGATGTCCTGTGTGTGCACTGACGTTTCCACTTTCATGATCGCTGTGAAGGATAAAATACAATCTCGACAGATCGTCATAGGGTTTCCCAACTCCCATCATTTTAGCAAAATTTCCTCCCCAATCCAGGTTGGGATCCCCCGGAATAATATCACCGTTCTTATACTTTTTCCTGTAAATGTAGGACCCTATCCTAGGAAGTTTAGCCAATAAATTCAAAGAATCCTCATAGGTGGAATCCCAGAGGTCGAATTTACCGATTTCCGAGTTTTTATACTTGGGAGTAAAAACCGACTCTTTTTCCATCGAAACCACTGCAGCAGAAAACATAACCATTGGATGGCATTCCGAGAGATCATCGAGTACCTTATATACATAATCCGGCACATTCCTTCTATTTACCAATTCATGTTCTACCTCCTTTACATCCTTTTTCGAAGGAACATCCCCGGTAAGTAAAAGGTAAATAAATCCCTCGACGTAGGGAATCTCCGCTCCGGGGGGTTTCGGTAACATTTCGAGTACTTCCGGAATGGTATATCCCCTGAACCGGATCCCTTCGAACGGATCCAGATAGGAAATATCAGTTACCAGGCATTTAATTCCCCGCATACCGCCCAAAGCCTGGCCAATGGTAACGTCGCCAATTTTGACATCACCATATTCTTTGATCAGCTTTAGAGTTCTAGGTCTCCACTCTTCGATTTTTTTGGCAAGTTTTTCTTTAAGTTTTGACATGTCAACGAATATTTAAATTCCAAATTAATAGATGGATTCAATTATTATTGTTAAAAATGTAAAAAGAGTTAATAACTTCTTTCACTTAACTGTTTAAGAAACAGTCAAAAAAGCGCTCTATAGTATAATTGTGTTTTAAATTTCAGAATCCGGCAGAATAAATATTAAAAAATTTCTCACATTCATTTATTTTATAACCCAAGAAAAATACCAAAAGTTCCTCAAATTCGATAAAATGGAAATATAATTTTGTTTTTTTTTATGTAATAAATTGCGGGAATTTGTAAATTTCCTGTCAAAACAAATTAAAAATCTACTAAATATTGAATTCAAATTATTTTTTTATCGCGGCTATAGATTCTCAATTCTGAACATCAGAGTTTAAATCCAAACCGATACAGCTACAGCGATACTTAAATTTTCATATATCAACCTGACTTGGTCAGGCCGTTTTTGATTTTATTGTTTAAATGCATTTTTTTCATAAGCATGTTGAGAACCAACTGCAACTTTTGTGTAAAAACAATATTGGATATTTTTAAGTTAAATGCTATATATTTACAATTCCTGGGGATCATGGGAGTCAGGAGGAAATTACAAATAGCAGAGCCTGAAGAATTGGTAATTACGGAAATTCCCAGGTTTGTCTATTGAAATGATAACCTGGAAATAGACAGCTGTAACTGACCGGGTTAAAAGTCATCTTGATATTTCATAGAATTATTATGATTCTTGTTATTTCACATGGATTTAGGTATAAAATCCGAAGTTAAAAGGGCAGAAAAAATTAACTGATTTTTATATAAACAATTACGAATATGTCAAAATTTGCAGAATTATACATCGATGGAAATACATATAAACTTCCAATTATTGAGGGAACTGAAGAAGAACGAGGTCTGGATATCAGTAAATTAAGAGCAGAAACTGGATTGATCACATTGGATATAGGCTTCAAGAATACAGGTTCTACCAAAAGTGAGATAACCTTCCTTGATGGAGAAAAAGGAATCTTACGATACAGGGGCTATCCGATTGAACAACTTGCAGAACAATCTTCTTTTCTGGAAGTTGCTTATTTGTTGATTTACGGACATCTTCCGGCCCGGGCAGAATATGAAAAAATGGTCTCTGAAATTAAGAAGGAATGGCTGGTTCATGAGGATATTAAAACCATTCTCACGGGATTTCCTGCTGATGCCCATCCTATGGGGGTTCTTTCCTCTCTTGTAACTGCTCAGACTGCTTTTTTCCCTGAATCACTGGATCCTTACCGTTCTGCAGATAAAGTGAATAAAACCATTATGCGATTAATGGCAAAAATGCCTACCATGGTGGCCTGGTCATATACCCGATCAAAGGGAAGATTGAGCAATTACCCAAATAATAATCTTGGGTATGTGGAAAATTTCCTGAGTATGATGTTCGCAACGAAGGCCGAAACCTATGATGCCGATCCGGTTATCGTTGACGCCATGGATAAAGTTTTTATACTTCATGCAGACCATGAGCAGAATTGCTCCACCTCAACAGTACGGGTTGTGGGCTCATCGCATGCCAGTCTATATGCTTCCGTAGCTGCGGGTGTAAATGCACTTTGGGGTCCGTTGCATGGAGGTGCCAATCAGAAGGTAATTGAAATGCTCAATGAGATCTTGGTGAATGGTGGAGACTTAACAAAATACATAGATAAAGCCAAAAATCCTGATGATCCGTTCCGTTTGATGGGATTTGGTCACCGCGTTTATAAAAATTTCGATCCCCGCGCACAAATTCTGAAAAAATCAGCCGATAAGGTTTTTGAAAGACTCGGAGTGGATGATCCAATGCTTGAAATCGCAAAAAAACTTGAAGAAGTGGCTCTGAAGGATGAGTATTTTGTGGAAAGAAAATTATATCCTAATGTAGATTTCTATTCTGGCATCATTATGAAAACAATCGGGATCCCTATTGAGATGTTCCCGGTCATGTTTTCCATCGGCCGCTTACCGGGATGGATTGCACAATGGAAAGAAATGAGAGAGAATCATGAACCCATTGGCCGTCCACGACAGATTTACAACGGTGCGAAAAAGAGAGATTACGTACTTATGGATAAAAGGTAATAGATCCTGGGATAGAATCGAATGCAGGATCCTTAATCCGGCACACATTAATTCGGGATACGATAAATACAGGCTTGATTGATACAGGATGCCTGAAAAATTGATGAATTATTTTTTCCAGCCGGATATTTTAAACGACATTACTTATCTCGATCCGGAAGAGTCGAACCATTGCATCCGTGTTCTAAGAAAAAAGCCGGGAGATGTAATAAAAATCCTGGACGGCAAAGGCGGAATATTTACATGTAAAATAATCAAAGCAGATCCCACGGAATTATCTTTTCAAATGCTGGGAAAAAAACAGATCGCTTCCCGGGATTATTCCATTCATATTGCAATTGCTCCAACAAAAAACCTGGAAAGAATGGAATGGTTCGTAGAAAAATCAGTTGAAATAGGTATAGACAAAATATCATTTATCCAATGCCGGAATTCCGAAAGAAAAATCGTTAAACTTAACCGGCTTGAGAAAAAGGCAATCAGTGCAATGAAGCAATCCGGCAATTTATATTTACCTGTCCTCAGCGAGATAATGGATGTAAATCAATTTATAAAAACTGATTTTGGTAACACCTTAAAGTTTATCGGACATTCGGAAACCGGTTCATCCAATCCCTTGATAACTACCGCAAAAGCCCATCTTCCTTATCTTGTTCTGATAGGTCCGGAGGGTGATTTCACTTTGGATGAAGTACTGAGTGCGAAGGAAAGGGGATTTCTGCCGGTTTCCCTGGGTTCGTCAAGGCTCAGAACGGAAACTGCGGGTCTTTTAGCCTGCTCGATTCTTAACCTAATCAATTCCCAGGCAGGATAAATCCCATGATCTGTTCCCATCGTATCCAAGGAACCCGTTTTTAACGTATAGTGGTGAAGGTATATTATTCACGTATAATTGTCCGGTACCCAAACCCTGCTCCCTGGTTAATTCAAAATCGAAAGTGAATTGCGCAATGGCGTTAAGCCCGATATCGGATTCCAGCGCGGAGGTTATCCACCACCCGATTCCCTGATTTTCTGCCAGTTTTATCCACTCACGGGTTTTTATAAAACCACCCAGGAGGGTTGGTTTTAATATGATATATGCTGGTTTTATACTTTCCAGTAATTGCTGCTTTTCATTCAAAGAGGTGATCCGGATCAGTTCTTCATCCAATGCGATGGGGATCTGCATGTTCCGGCATAATCCTGCAAGCTTATCGGGTTGTCCGGGTCGGATAGGTTGCTCGATGGAATGCAGATCCAGTCGAGAAAGTACCTCCAGTTTTTGCAGGGCCTCTTCATACGAAAAAGCTCCGTTTGCATCCACACGAACAGTAACATCCCGGTCCTGAAACGATTCTTTAATATATTTTAGAATTTCAACTTCGGTCTGGAAATCTATCGCACCGATCTTCATCTTGATACAACGGAAACCCTCCCGGATCTTCCGATCGATCTGCTCCAGCATAAAAGACCGGTTTCCCATCCATATCAGACCGTTGATCGGTATCTCATGTCCGTTAATGAAATTATTCCTGAAGATAATTCGAGACCCGCCGTTCAGAAGATCTCTCCAGGCAGTTTCCAGTCCCATTCTCAGGGAGGGCCAATCTGCAGGGACCAGATGATCAAGATAGGATCCCAGTTGATCCGGATCGGGAGGCGGTTCGGTAATGATCCTACCGCAGAGCTCCGTAAGCGTTGTTTCAATATCCGGTCGATCATCCGGACTTAATCCTTTTAAGGGTCCACATTCTCCTACACCCAATTTATTTTGGGTATCCTTCAATATAATAAAATAAGAAGTTTTACCGGTGAGGATTCCCCTGGAGGTCCCTGCACTGAACCTGAATTTAAAATTATATTTCAGCCACCTGGCTTCCGTCATGGAATAGCTATCCTGTGAATTTCTTACCTTTGGTTTGGGTGTTTTTTTATATTTGTGAAATTATTTAAAAAAATATTAAAAAATTGACTTATGGAGGAAGATAACGACTTAACAATCGACGTATTAATCGAAATTCCAAAAGGAAGCAGGAATAAATATGAATATGACAAGATAAAAAAAGTAATCCGGTATGACCGCATGATTTTTTCTTCGATGCATTATCCCAGTGATTATGGATTCGTACCACAAACGCTTGCATTGGACGGTGATCCCCTCGATGCCCTGGTATTGGTTTCTGCTCCCACATTTCCCGGTTGCCTGATTGAGGTAAAGCCGCTGGGACTTTTCCGGATGGAGGATGAGAAAGGTCCTGATGCAAAACTATTGTGTGTGCCGGTCAGCGATCCCATCTGGAACCAGATGAACAGCCTGGAAGATGTAAATCCGCATCTGTTAAAAGAAATCGAACATTTTTTCAGTGTATATAAAGACCTCGAAAAAAAGAAAGTAGGCATCGAGGGATGGGAAGACAAGGCGTCTGCGATAAGTACGATAAAGGAATCTAAAAGGCGTTTCCGGGAAGACCAGCAAGCACTGGGAAAGACGAATATTTAATCTGCTATCATTCAAGTGCTCTTTTATGGAATCGGGAAAATTAAACCTGGATGATTATGATTATCTTCTCCCGGAAGAAAGAATCGCAAAATATCCTCTCAAAAAAAGGGATCAATCAAAATTACTGGTATACCGCGATCACAAAATCCATCATCACATATTCTCAGAATTTCCTGATTTAATCCCAATAGGTAGCCTGCTTGTATTTAATGAAACCAAAGTAATTCCCGCAAGGCTGGAATTTACCAAACCATCAGGCGCAAAAATTGAAATTTTTCTCTTAGATCCTGTAATCCCTTCCCGGGATGTGGCCATCACCATGAAAAGTTCCGGAAAAGTCGTTTGGCATGCGTTGGTTAAGAACTTAAAAAAATGGAATGACAATCTGGTGCTGGAGAAAACAATTCAAGCCGATACCCTCCTGACAGTCCGGCTTCAGGCAGAAATCCATGATCGGGGAAAAAACCTGATCGAATTATCCTGGGATCCTGAAGAACTTACTTTGAGTGAAATTCTAGACATAACAGGAAAGGTTCCCCTTCCGCCCTATCTTAAAAGAGATCCAGTAACCGAGGACAAAGCTCGATACCAGACACTCTATTCTAAAAATGAAGGAGCGGTTGCGGCTCCAACCGCCGGATTACATTTCACCCGGAAGATCCTGAAAAGGTTAAAAGAAATGGATTTCAAATCCGAATTCCTGACCCTGCATGTAAGTGCCGGAACATTTCAACCGATCAGGCAAACGAAGATCACACAACATCCGATGCATGCAGAAAAGATCTCATTTACAAGAACACATATAAAAAACCTCCTCGACCACAAAAATAAGATCATCGCTATCGGTACAACCTCGATGAGAATCCTGGAAACACTATACTGGTACGGCGTAAAGTTGTTAAAGGGCGACGGTACTGAACTTTACATCGATTCGCTCTTTCCCTATCGATACAAACAGCAGGACCTGCCCTCAAGAAGTCAGGCACTTCAGGCAATCCTGGATCAAATGAGAAATAACAAATTGGAAAAAATGAATGGAACGACCCGAATTTTTATCCTTCCGGGTTATCATTTCAAAATCGCAAGCGGACTGGTAACAAATTTTCACTTACCCAAATCAACCCTGATTTTACTCGTGGCTGCATTTATTGGCCCGGACTGGTATAAAGTCTACCAGGAAGCTATCCATCAGGATTACCGGTTCCTTAGTTATGGAGATTCAAGCCTATTGCTCACCTGAAAATTCCTATTTATATTTACCAGCTCTGCAGATCCCGGAAAGACAACTTCAATCCTATATTGGCAGCATCTGAATTAAAAACTTACAATGATGGAATCATTAGATTTTAACCAACTTTTAGAAAAGATTAATACCGTATTTACCTATACAATATTTAAAATTGGTGATACCGAATTCAGTCTGGCAGTCATTTTGACTGTACTATTTGCCCTGGTTGTTTTATTTTTTATTGCCTCAAAGGTTGAGAAGATCATTATCAGGGTTCTCCTTGCAAGATCCCAGGACAATATAGGTACCGGAAAAGCGGTTGGAACCATTACCCGTTATTTAATTGTGGTCGTAGGATTGATCATTATTCTTCAATCCCTTGGGATCAATTTAAGCACATTGAACGTATTATTCGGAGCCCTGGGTGTCGGAATAGGTTTCGGATTACAGAACATTGCAAATAATTTTATATCCGGGTTGATTATACTATTCGAGCGCCCTATCAAAATCGGAGATCGAATTGAGGTTGGGGATATAAATGGAGATGTGATGAACATTTCAGCAAGGGCAACCTCCATCATTACCAATGATAATATCACCGTGATTGTTCCAAATTCGGAATTCATCTCTTCGCAAGTCATCAACTGGAGTCATTCGGACCGGAATGTCCGATTCAGGATCCCGGTAGGTGTTTCCTATAAGGAAGATCCTGAAAAGATCAGATCGGTCTTATTAAAGGTAGCCGAAAAACATCCGGGAGTTCTTAAGAAGCCGGAAACCGTTGTCTTATTCGATGAATACGGAGATAGTTCGATAAACTTTTACCTTGTTGTCTGGACTTCCGATTATATTAACCGCCCAAGAGTTTTGAAAAGTGAATTGTATTATGAAATATTCAGGAGATTCAAGGAAGAGGGTATCGAAATTCCTTTCCCCCAACGAGACCTTCATTTAAAGTCAGGATTCGATAAAAAAGAGCTGGTGAATGCTCAACAGAATTAGAAGAGGGATAATTCCTGCCTGAATATCCAAGGACAAAATGGTTTTTCCATAAAAAAAGGCACCATTTTTGAAAATGGTGCCTTAATTGCAACCGAAACACAAATTTATTCTACACCTTAGCCTATCTTAAGTTTCTTTACTTTCGGTTTTAATTAACCAAGCTTTACCCTATTTTTAAATGTTACTATGCCAAAACAGGGCCAATTATAAAAAGGGCCTAATTTGGCTGTTTTAAAGGTTTTTATTTTAACAATTGTTTCGAAAATAGAAATAATTCCCAGATTGGGATAATTTGCTGGATAATGGAAAAAAAAAGATTAGTCCGATCGAACCGAAAAGTGATAGCCGGTGTTTGTGGAGGAATAGCCGAATATCTGGGTTGGGATCCCGTATGGGTACGGATACTATTTGCTGTGCTGTCGGTCGCTACTGCAGTTCTGACCGGAGTACTTGTCTATCTGGTACTCTGGGTAGCCATGCCGGAACCGGAATGATCCTCTCATAAACCTTAGTTTTCTAATAAATCGGATCTTGAATCAGACAGATCTGCAGGATTTACCGCAATCTTTATCGGTAATTAGCTAATAATGATCCAGGAATGAATTCAATGTAGCGCTATGCAATCGGTTAGGTATGCCACTTGTTCCTTCGAATGGACAGGAAAATTACCAAACCGGACACGGTAACCATTCCCTTCAAAAAATAGCTCATCCATTAAAATACTTTGTTGCCTGAAAAGTAACCTGAATGAATCGATTGATTTTAATATTTTAGCACAGATGATGTTGGGAGATCGATCCCTCTCTTCATTAATCATCACCTCAAATGACGCACTGGCATCCAGGGCGTGATACAGAAGAATCGATTTATAAGTAATTTCGTTGGCGATGATCCTCATATCCCGCCTTACCAGGTCCTTACACATTTCCATAAAGGCAAACAACCTGAGAATATCCACCTCCTGATGGCATATTATTTCCGATTGACTACTTGATGTAACTGGCCCTCCCCGATGAAACAAATGTTTCCAATCTTCCCTTATTGATTTAAATAGCGAGGATTTGATGGCCAGGATGGTGATACCTGGTTTTAATCCAAATACAAAATCTGAGTTAAACAAGAAGGAGTCCACATTAACAGGATCATAATCAAAATTTGCAAACGAAGTGGAGACATCCATACATAAATGAATATCAGAATAGGATTGTTTTACAGTTAACAGATCCTGAAATACAAAACGGTATCCACTCAACAAATCGGTGTCCGCACAAATTATACTTCCTTTTTTTACCTTACTTATTGTATATAGTAACTTGCCCGGAAAGGCCATCCTTTCGGATATTCCACTATCTGTCAATTGCATCCGGGATAAGTTGGAGTCGGAAGCAAGGCCTGGATAAATGATAGTACAGGGTGGATGAATGTGCTGTAGAAGAGAGAGGGCGTGTAATTTCGATGGTAAAATACAAATCGAAAAATATTCCGGTAATTTTGTGATCCCCTTTATTCCCCGATATAATTCAGAAATTATGCTTTGGATTTCCAAACGGCCCTTTTCAGGATCATATAGTTTTTGTTTACTCCCGCGATTTAAATGAAATTGCAGGCTGTGAAAGGGGGTTGGAGGATCAACGGTGAACGAGAGGGATAATCCCATTTTACAAATATTAAATTAAATATTTCAGGTATATTGATCGTTATACTATAAAGTTGTAACTTTATTCTTATTGGCAAAGTTCTTTGTTAAAGATATTTAAGATTACCCATCGGAGCTAGTTATTTTATTCAAACTTAACACGATTTAATTTCCGAGTGAGTTTCATCATTGAAACCGGGCCTCACCCCGATAGTATCGGGGCCCCGATGCAATCGGGGTTAACAGTGGAGGGTTGAGATGGTGGGCAGCTCAAATCCTATCAATTTGGAGGTTTGAAAAACTCCCTGGCTCGATGGGTTTTTTTTATCTATCCGGGATCAGATAGTAAACAAAGGAAATGGATATATCTCAATAAAGTATGCGAAATCGAATGGTCTGATCAATGGAGCGAAATTCGCTAACTACGTCACGATCGTATTCCTTATCCACTGCCAGAATCATGTAGCCTATCTTTTCATTGGTTTTCAAATACTGACCTACCACATTAATATCATGACTGGCCAGCACCTGATTGATTTTTGCCAATACTCCTGGAACATTGTGATGAATGTGAATGAGTCGATGTGCATCTCTAAAGGAAGGTAATTGTATTTCGGGAAAGTTAACACTGTTGGCGGTGCTTCCCGTATTGATGTAATCCATGATCTTCATGGGAACAAATTGAGCAATATTTTCCTGCGCTTCCAGCGTCGATCCTCCAATATGAGGAGTCAATAAGGTGTTTGGAATGTTTCTTAGCTCAGAGACAAATTCTTCCTGATTATTTTTTGGCTCGTCCGGGAAAACATCGATAGCAGCTCCGCCAACTTTGCCGGATTCAAGCGCATTTCGTAAGGCATGCATGTCAACCACATGACCCCGGCTTAAATTTAAGAATATAGTACCCTCCTTCATTTTTTTAAATTGATCTGTCCCGATCAGGCCCGTATTTCCGAGACGGCCATCCACATGCAGTGATATGATGTCGGCTTTTTCGATCAATTCATCTAGAGAATTACATTTTTTGGCATTTCCAAGAGCCAACTTTTCGACAATATCATAATAGTATACGTTCATGCCCAACGATTCCGCAAGAATGGAAAGCTGGCTTCCTATGTTCCCATATCCAACAATGCCAAGCTGTTTCCCGCGGATCTCAAAACTTCCTTTCGCTGATTTATCCCAGATTCCTTCATGCATTTTCCTGAATTTATCCGGAAGGTTGCGGATGAGCATAATGATTTCACCAATGGCCAGTTCCACCACGGATCTTGTATTGCTGAATGGGGCATTAAAGACGGCAATTCCTTTTTCCAGGCAGGCATCCAGATCGATCTGGTTCGTGCCGATACAGAATGCGCCAATGGCCATAAGTCGATTTGCATTTTGAAGCACCTTCCGGGTAATCTGAGTTTTAGAGCGAATTCCCAGAATCGAAACATTTTTAACTTTTTGCGCAAGCTCCTGTTCATCGAGACTTGTGGTAACAATTTCAACCGAATATCCCTCCTTTCTTAATAAATCGTATGCTATCGGATGAATATTTTCAAGAAGCAGCACGGTTATCCGATTTTTCGGGTAAGATATGGAAGCTTCGATCTTATTATGATACAGGATTTCATCTAGACTGGGAGCCACATGATCGGCCTTTTCAACGACTTCATTCCGCTCAATATTTTCCGTAAAAGCATAAAATTTATTTGCCAGCCCCGCTTCCTTTATCTGATAATCAGTGTATCCATCTCCAATCACGTAAATATCGCCCTGGAGATTCATGGATTTTAATAACTCCACTTTACCATTGTCCCTGGATAGAATGTTTTCCTCATCGAATCCAACGATGTTATTGTTGGAGTCAAATGTAAACGTATTGGCAAATACATTCTCCATCCGGATTGAATATTCACTTGCAATCGGGGCAATAATTTCCTTGAATCCATTGGAAATTATCAGAATCCTATCCGCATAATCCTTAAAAAATTTCTTATTCCTTTTGAACGAAAGGGAAACATCCTCCTTGATCTTTTCCACCAATGGCAAAATATGCGACCGGTTTGCCTTTAATAAATCAATGCGCTGCCGCAAAGAATCCGAGAAATTTATCTTTCCTTCCATACCGGCATTTGTAATGGACTTAATTCGTTGTATAATCGCATCAGCTTCCCGATAGTCACGAAGTGAAAAATCAGCCAATAAATCCAGCGTTTCAGACTTTATAAATGTGCTGTCGAAATCGATCACAAATATCTTATTGGGGTTCGGCATCCAATTCTTTCTTTAAGCTTGCAAATTTAATCAAATAGGAAGTGTAATAAGATTCAGATTATATATTTTAGTTGGATGAAACGTTGTAAAATTGATTAACTCCTGACAATAATTATGATCAGATCCTTTATTTCATTTGTTATTTTCATCCTTTGCATGTCCTGTAATGTATCTTCCTGGCAATCGATTCTTGATGATTCACAAATAACGGAATCAGAGGTGATCGAAGGATTAAAAACCGCCTTGCGGATTGGATCCGAAACAGCCGTGCGGATAACTTCACAGAAGGATGGATATTTCCGCGATGAAGCAATTAAAATATTATTGCCAGAAGAGGCAAATAATGCCCTTCTCAGCCTCCGGGAAGCCCCCGGAGGAGAAAGATTATATCAGGCGACCATTGAACCCATAGTTGAGGATCTGATCGAGGCGTTAAACCGCTCCGCGGAAGATGCAGCCACGGAAGCAGCCCCCATATTTAAAAATGCCCTTTCCCAAATGACCATTCAGGAAGCATGGGCAATTCTGAATGGCGATTATAAAAACTCCGGAAATCGATCTGCAACAATTTATTTCAAGGATAAAACTTACCAGGCCCTTTCCAACTTGTTCCAGCCCAAGATCGATCAGTCGCTGGATAAATCCCTGGTGGGAAATATATCAACCAATGATTTATGGAATAAATTTGTGAGAAGTTATGATACGATTGCCAGGAGTCCGGCTAATTTATTGATGCAATTGAAACCAATACAGGAACGTGATCTCTCAAACTATGTAACCCACAAAGCTCTTGACGGTCTTTTTATCAAAGTGGCCGAGGAAGAAACCAAAATCAGAAAGGATCCCTATCCGTACGCAAACCAAATTCTGGTAAAAGTATTTGGGAAATGAATAATTAATTATTCAGCAATTTTTCTGACTTTCTGCAATTCCGTAGCGGCATCCACCATCAAATGCCAAGTTACAATTTTTCCGGTTTCAATGGACTCGTAAGCTAGACCTTTTTCCGTTTCGATCACTTTCGATTTTCCCAAGTCGTACCTTAACGCGTCAACCACATCTCCCGGTTTTAATGGATTTCTATCCAGGTCTGCCATCTGAGGATTGGATGTCCCATTATTCCTTTCTTTCTTTTTTAAGAAATCAAACATTTTAGGTTCCGTTAATTTAAATTGGTGTATTCCTATTTAAAAATACGCAGAATAAAAAAATTAAAAGAAAAAAGAGAACCTTTTTTGGTTTATCAACGTTAAAATTAATATCTTTATGATATCATTTTAATATCATTATAAATTATTGATCATGGAACATGAAAAAGAATATTACCCGATCTCCGGCTATCTGATGCTTCTTGTGTTGGTGCTGGTTCTTATCCTGGGCGTTTACCTGATAATCGCCATGCCAAATCCGATTTTTATTGCAATTTTTGTTATTACGGTAATCGCCCTTGTCATAGGATTTATTATTATTTATCCAAATTATTCGAGCGTTCTTACCCTTTTCGGAAAGTATAAAGGCACCATCAAAAAAAATGGATTTCACTGGGTGAATCCATTTTTCTTCAGGAAAAAAATTAGTTTGCGGGCTCAGAACTTTGACAGTGAGAAGATAAAGGTAAATGATAAACTGGGCAATCCGATCCAGATCAGTGTCATCCTCGTCTGGCGGGTAGAAAATACCTTTAAGGCAGCATTTGAGGTCAATGATTACGAACATTTTGTTCGTGTTCAGAGTGATGCTGCAGTCAGAAAACTTGCAGGAAGTTATCCTTATGATAATTTTGACGATGAACAGGCGGAAATCACCCTACGCTCCGGATTGACCGATGTAAATCATGCATTGGAAAAAGAACTTTCCGACCGACTGGAAATCGCGGGCATCCGGGTGATCGAGGCAAGGATTGGTTATCTTGCCTATGCTCCGGAAATCGCCAGCGCGATGCTGAGAAGGCAACAAGCCACCGCCATCGTAGCCGCCCGGCAGAAGATCGTGGAAGGCGCCGTTGGGATGGTGGAAATGGCCCTCGACGAACTCAATAGGAAAGAGGTCATCGAATTAGATGAAGAGCGTAAGGCGGCCATGGTAAGTAACCTTATGGTGGTTCTTTGTGCGGATAAGGACGCCAGCCCGGTTATCAATACAGGAACACTTCATCAATAGCCATGAAGAAAATACTATTCAGCGAGGAACAGAAATTCACTCAATCCTGGATCGCCATCCTGTTGTATGTGATGGTGGTCTTCAACATCGCCTTATTCGGCTATGGATTTACCCAACAAATCATACTTGGCAAATCCTGGGGTAACACGCCGATGTCCGATACTGGTTTGATCATCACATTTTTAATTGTTCTGGCTATATTTACCGGACTTATTATCCTTTTTCACCGGGCCGTTTTAAAAACATCCATTACTACCGATGAAATTCTTTATAAATTTCCACCCTTTTTTTTTAAGGAAAAGATTATTCCGGCAAATGAAATAGAAAATATTACCGTTCGTAAGTATAATCCAATTCTTGAGTATGGAGGATGGGGAATTCGAAGCGGATTTGGTAAAGGGAAAGCCTACAATGTAAAGGGGAATACAGGGATCCAACTTCATCTGAAAAACGGGAAGAAAATCTTGATCGGCACCCAGAAAAAAGATCAGGCCGAATGGGCAATCCGGAAATTGTTGCAATCAAATACTAATGATGATTCGTAATTATGCCTAAAAAGAAACCCTTTGTTCTTAGGATTGATCCTGAGTTGCTGGAGGCTGTTGAAAAATGGGCTGCAGATGAATTCAGAAGTACAAACGGTCAGTTAGAATGGATAATTGACAGGGCATTAAAAGAGGCGGGCAGGAAGTATAAAAATAAAAAATAAAAAATATGAAAAATAACCTGAAATACCTTAAGTATACTTGCCCAAAATGTGGCAATAAGGAATGTAAAATAGAAACCGTGAGTACTACCGGTGGTCTGTTTTCAAAGATCTTCGATATCCAGTATAAAAAGTTTTCAGCAGTTATCTGTACGAGATGTACCTATACTGAACTTTACCAGACGAAAAGCAGTAATATCGCAAATGTATTTGATTTTCTTACCGGATGATTATCCTTCGGCAAGGATTCTGCTTAATACCGGTCACATATCTTTCAATTATTATTTATTTTAGTATCCAAATACTGACCTTTTCTGATGAAACACAAAAGAGAACTTAGTCTCATGATCCAGTTAGCCATAACCGATAATAAACTGGCAGAAAAAGAAGAAAGAATAATTCTGAATCTGGGAAAACTTCACGGTTTCTCCGAGAATGAAATAAGAGACCTGATAAAAAATCCTGTTCCTCTTGAACCTATTGAAGCACTAAGCGATGAGGAGAAATTCCAATATCTGTACCTGGTTATTCAGATGATGAAGGTAGATGGCCAGATTTTTAAATCCGAGATTGAGTATTGCAAATCGCTGGCTGAAAAACTTGGATTCAAAAAAGGGGTAGTCGCTGAACTTTCAAGCAGGATCTACAGCGATCCTTCTATTACTGCTGACAGGGAAGATCTAAAAAAGTCAGCTTTTAAATACCTGAAATAATCCCGAAAAGTCGTAAATTCGACGTCCCTAATAATTAATCCTTTCCTGACGAACTTCTCCGGGGATATGACGTTATTATTTCAATGATGAAATTTCGATTAAATCTCCTTTTAATTTTGAGTCCCCTGTTCATACTGATCGGGTGTGGTCGGTCGGATGATGCCCAAAAGATTGTTGATAAGGCAATCCGGGCACACGGAGGTGATCTATACGATCGTATGTACCTGGAGTTTGATTTCAGAGGGAGGCAATATACCGCTAAAAGGAAAAACGGTCTGTTTACTTATACCCGGGAATTTGAAGATAGTTCGGGTCGTGTAAAGGATATTCTGACGAACAATCATTTTGTTCGAACCGTAAATGGAGATACCGTAAACCTGGCTGAAAAAAAGGCCGAAGCTTACAAAAATTCGGTAAACTCGGTTATCTATTTTGCACTCCTGCCGCAGGCGCTAAATGATCCATCGGTAATAAAGGAATTATTAGGTGAAACCAGAATCAACCACCGGTATTACTATAAGATCAAGGTCACATTCGAAGAAAAAGGAGGAGGAAAGGATCATGAAGATGTATTTATTTACTGGTTTGATAAGGAAAACTTTTCCATGGATTATTTTGCATATCTTTTTTTCAGTGATGGGGGTGGTATACGATTCCGCGAAGCTATTGATACCAAAAAGATAAAAGGAATCGTTCTTTCCGATTATAAAAACTATGCCTTAAATGATGTTGCATTTGATATAACATCGATCGATAGTCTTTATTTAAATGGCCGGATGGATCTTCTTTCTGAAATTCATCTGGAAAACGTAAACCTTATCTTACTGGATGATGAAAAATAGCCTATTCGGGATGCTTATCCTGGTGATCCAATTTTATCCCGGCAGTGCGCAGGATCAATTACCTTCTGTTAATCAGCGCATTATCAATTATGTCGATGGAGTAATCGGTATCCGGGTTGGTCGAGGAGAATGCTGGGACCTTGCCGATGAAGCATTGATGAGATCGGGAGCGAAATTTGATAAAAGTTCTAAAGAAACACTATATATCTTTGGAAGGAAGTACGATCACCGGAAAGAACCTATCCTTCCGGGAGATATCATCCAGTTTCAAAAAGTGATTGTAAAATATCAAAAAGGCAATACGATCATAACGGAAACAATGGCGCATCATACAGCAATCGTTTACGAAATCAGGGAAAACCATAAAATGAACCTGGCACATCAGAATACGAGCAGGATCGGTAAAAAAGTCGGAATCAGTGAATTTGACCTTAATCACATCCAAAAAGGAAAACTTTACTTTTACCGTCCTATTCCCAGTGATTGATCGGGATCTTGCCAGCCGGTTATCTCTATTTCAACCTCATTCTTTTTCCAAATACATAGGCCCTGCTGGCAATACGGGCTTTTCCCACCACTTTTCTTCCAATCTCATTTAGTTCAATGGATTCCGGACCACAGCGACAAAATTTATATTCAAATTCCCGTTTTTTCCAACTTCCAGGGATTATTTTAAACTTCAGTAAAGGATCCTCCACCCTAAGGTTTAAACAGGTTTTCCCATTCCGTGGACGATTGAAGATCAGGTCTTTATCCCAGGGGGGTCACCATCTGTTAACTCGCTTGTAATTCGGTCACTCGACTCATATTTCCTTTCGTTTAATGTCATTTTTATTAGTCACCTCAAAATAATATTCTCCTTTAATAAGCTTTGATAAATCCTATCGGTAAGCTAGCAGGTTATGTTTTTTAAAGGAATTCTGAAGGATAAAATGCTCATTGTTACTATAAAGTTTTACAATGACTACTTCATATGGTTTTTTCCAAAATTCACACTTACGGTACCGTCTTTATGATGCCAGATGGCCACATTTAAAGATGATTTATTAATCTTATTATTCACATCTGGTTTTGAATCTCCATCCAGCAGATAATCCGGTAACCCGGCAGATGGCTAACCGAAGCTGATAAAAATGCAAGTGTGGCTGATATGATTAGCTTTTTCATGACCCTAATTTTTTTTGTTTGACCTTGTTGTTATTCAATGATGCGATTTTAACCCTTAGATGGAAACCAAGAATACGTGATGTGAAATAATTTTATTGTGAATTGACTATATTGCGGTTCAAATTTTTCACGGATACAATTCGCTTACATGAATTACACACTGGCAGGATTTATCCTATATCTTATTTCCCTGCTAACTATTGGCTTTATCACATATAAATCCAATAAAGATCACCGTGATTATTTTTTAGGTGGCCGAAGAGTAAATCCATGGATTGTCGCTTTCAGTGAAAGGGCCTCCGGTGAATCGGCCTGGTTGTTGCTAGGATTACCCGGTGCGGCTTATGCTGCCGGGATCGTTGAAGTCTGGACAGCCCTTGGATGTGTATCAGGGATTATTTTTTACTGGTATGCGATTGCACATGACCTGCGGATACAATCTGAAAAGGTAAATGCCATTACGGTTCCGGATTTTTTCGCACAAACCTATAAAAAGGGAAGTACCGCCATCCGGGTTACCGCCACGCTGATCATCATCTTTTTTTTTACCTTTTATCTTTCAGCGCAATTCAACGGGGCGGGTAAAGTACTTTTTGTGACTTTTGGAATTGATCCTTTCTGGGGTATGGTAATTGGAGCCTCGTTTATTGTAATCTATACCATGCTGGGAGGTTTTTTTGCTGTGGCTATGACCGACATGATTCAGGGGATCATCATGATTGGCGCACTTGTCATATTGCCCCTTGCCGGATTGGTGGATATTTTAACCTCCCATGGTGAAATGTCCGCGACGCTGGCCCGCCAGGGAAGTCATTTTATTAGTTTGGGAGGAGAGCATACCGGGTGGATGGCAATAGCTGTCGCCGTCAGTGGACTGAGCTGGGGTTTTGGCTATATGGGCCAACCTCATTTATTGACCCGGTTTATGTCCATCAAGGACGCAGCACGGATCGGTTTAAGTCGCAGAATTGCTATCATATGGGCAATACCTGCGTTTACAGGGGGGCTCGTAATCGGCCTGGTTGGACTTTCTTTATACGGACAGGGTTATTTTGAAGATGTGGAGCAGGTCATGCCCCATCTTGCAACTACCCTACTCCCTTCCTGGCTAGCTGGAATATTTATCTCAGGGGCCATTGCCGCCATGATGTCGACAGCCGATAGTCAGTTACTGGTAATATCATCCTCGGTAATCGAGGACATATATCATAAAACGCTGAATAGAAAGGTATCGGAAAAGGTATTGCTGAAGATCAGTCGTGGAGTCACCATCCTGGTAGGGGTGTTCGGATTTATCATTGCCATCTATTCGGAAAAACTGATTTTTTCAATGGTTTCCTATGCATGGGCCGGCTTGAGCGCTGCGTTTGGCCCTGCCCTGTTGCTGACCTTGAAATGGAACAAAACTACCTGGCAGGGTGTTCTTTCCGGTATGATAATCGGTACTTTGTTCACCATTATATGGACAGAAATCGAATGGCTCGAAAATATAATTTCTTCCAGACTGTCAGGATTTTTGATTGCCATAATAACGGTTTATCTTATTAGCCTTTTAACAAGCAGAAATGAATAATTTGATGAAATCATTTAGATCGGGAAGATTCATTTTTCAGTTGTTCCTATTCACAGGATATGAATCAATACAGGGATATACCGGGTCCCTGCCTCTCGGAGTGATCTATACGGATGACACAGGACCCGTGAATCCCGGAATCGGTAGAATGCATGATCATTATTTCGATTTAATAATAAATACTTTTTGATTTGTTACTTCCCGGAATACATAAAAGATCGGATCGATCAGGTTGGAACGAGTGGCCGACTTGTATAATGGGTTCAGGCTGTTTCGCTATCTTTTCATTTTAGCAATATGACCTTATTTCAGCGAAAAATATCTTACACTCATTTCTGGTATCTCATTTTTATATTTTCACTCGTAGTCTATGCGATGGGTATTCCAGTCACGTTGATGGAGCCGGATGCCACTGCATACGCAGACGTTGCCATGGAGATGGTGAAAAGGAACAACTACCTTGAAATTTACCTTAGGGGAAATGACTGGCTGGATAAACCCCATTTTCAATTCTGGATCACTGCCTTGAGCTATAAAATCTTCGGGATTAATAATTTCGGATATAAATTCCCGGCCCTGCTTTTTTCCCTGTTGGCCATCTATTATACTTTTCTGTTCGGGAAAAGGTCCTACTCCGTTATGCATGGATCGATCGCCGCGATTATGTTGATGACCGCCCAGCACTTTATTTTATCCAATAATGACGTCCGTGCAGAACCATATCTGACTGGATTGACTATTTTTTCACTTTATTATTTTGCATGGTACCTGGAAGAAAAGAAATACTGGAGATTGGTTCTGGGTTCGTTCGGGCTGGCATGTCTCATCATGACCAAAGGACTGTTTGCGATCCTGCCGGTTGCTTCCGCCATAGGATTGTCGTTGATCGTTAAGAAGAGATGGTCTGAGATCCTGCATTTACAGTGGATCGGGGTGATTCTGCTGGTTTTCACTTTTACCTTGCCTTCCCTGGTCGGGTATTATTTACAATTCGACCTTCATCCAGAAAAGGAAATATTCGGCAGAATGGGTGTATCGGGGATCCGGTTCTTTCTTTGGGACAGTCAATGGGGACGGTTCACCAATACAGGACCGATAAAAGGAGAAGGAGATGTCCTTTTTTATCTGCACACCATGCTGTGGGCATTTGCCCCGTGGGCAATTTTAGTAATACATGGAACATATATTAAATTCCGAGATCTCTTCCGGCGGAAAAGTCAGCATGAAAATCTTAGCTTGCTGGGATTTATTTTTGTTTTTTTTATTTTTTCCATATCCAGGTTTCAACTTCCTCATTATCTGAATCAATTGTTTCCATACATGGCACTCATTGCCACAGCCGGCCTGCTTACAACTCCCCGGAAAAAAAATTCAATGAAAATCCTGTTTATCCTGCAGGTCGTTACCATCCTGCTCTTTGGCAGCATAGCCATTGTTTTACATACTTTTTATTTTAATCAATGGCCACGGACAGATGTGATTTTCGTATTGCTCCTATCCTGGAGTCTGACTTTTTTCGCAATGGTACGGGAACCTTCGATTATAAAGCGGATTCTGATTGGCCCGGCCCTGTTTATTTTATCGATCAATTATTATTTGAACCGGCAGTTTTATCCGCATCTTCTTCCCTATCAATCTGAAAGCGAGGTTGCATTTTATATAAAAGAGGAAGGCCTTCCCACCGATCAACTGATCTTTTATGAGGAAAGTGAATGGGCCGCGGATTTTTACCTTAAACAGGTTTTCGCCGAATATAACCGGCAAAATCTCAATCATATACCATTGAAAGGCAAGTATATCTTTACTTCGGAAGAAGGATTAATGGACCTTCAGGAAAAATACCTGAAGATTGATACGGTGAAATCTTTTTATGATTTCCATGTGACCACCCTGACGGGAAAATTCATAAACAAAGAAACCAGAAGTGAAACGCTACAAAAGAAATGGCTAATACAAATCAGGAAATGACCTTGTCAAGATAGGCTATCATTTTTTGTTCAACCAGTTCCGGCGGAATCCCGGTGATGCATGGTCTTGGCTGACAGGTGGTTTTACGGTGATTTGCTGCGCTTACACAAGGTGAACAGGGTAAAGCCAGATAAATTGATTCCGCATTTCCAAGAGGACCGTATAAGGCAGGGGTTTCCGGCCCGAATATAACGAAAATCTTAATCGGGGTCACCGAAGCAAAATGCGCTGGACCGGAATCGTTTGTCAGTATGGCAGTTGAAATCCCATACAACGGAATCAATTCTTTGAATTCAAATACTCCGGCCGAATTGACACATCTTTCATGATTAATGCCTTTCACCACCTGTTCAACGTAATCTCTTTCCCTTGGAGATCCCGTCGCGACGAGTATAATATCCTGATACCTGGCTAATAATGTCCTCCCGACTTTTTCAAAGTATTCGGGTAACCACCTTCGTTGGGGTAACATATCCGAAGCGTTTGCATTAAGGATTAGGATATTTTGATCCTCATATCCAGGAAACAGATCCCTGATCTTTTGCCTGACCTTATCCTGTTCATGCAAATCAATCGGAGCTTTTTCAAGCCTTATTTCCTCCGGACTCACGGATGTGGTCGCATAGGGAGAATTATGCAGACCAAGTGCCGTGTTTACAAGTGACATGAAATTAACCGATATGTGTACATGTGGATTGTACCTGACCGGGAAATTAATGATATTCCCACGGTACATTCCCTCATCTTGATAGGTGGCAAATCCGATTCTTGTCTTAACGCCACTTAATCCGGTCAATAACGCCGTAAACCGGGAAAATAATTCCAGATCAATCACCGCAGTAATCGCTTTTCTCCGGCACCAGAAAATAAATTTGACTACATCCACACCCAGGTGGAAAAGATTGTCGGATCGCATCTTGAATATATGATCTTCGGGTATCGTTTCCAGGATCATCAGACTTTCATAATTATCAAGAAAAATCGCAAAATAGAGGTTTGAGTCTCCTCTCGCCCTCAGTTTTCGCATGGCAGGATCCACCAGGATTGCACTGCCCATTTCCGATAATTCAATAAAAAGAGTCCTGCTTATATCCGGCTTTTCGTGTTTGACGAAAAGAATCTTTTCATACAGCCATAAAAAGATTGAAAATATCAGAGTAAGGGGTATACCTGCCCACTTATCCACAAAACGCATGGTATCAACCTTCATGATTTAATGTATGGATCCAACTAGTAGAGCGAATATAAACAAATCATTCATGAGGTTGCAGATAAGGCAGCTATAATCTACCGCTAAAAAACTTGAAAAATTGTTGCAAATCAGAAATTATATTTCTATATTTATATAGTTCATACTATTTATAGTATATAAATTTTGAATAAAATGATGACTGTTAGAAAACTAAAGCCGGATTATGATATTACCGGACTTCTTCCGGCTACTATTACCTTGATCCTATTCGGGATTGTTTCCATATTTTCCGGATTAAAGTGGGGGATCACCGTCGTAGCTTTCGTATTTATCCTATTCAGTATTTTTTCACTGATTGCTTATGTCCGGACAAACGCTTTTAATTACCTGATTGCTCTATTCGCCTTATTGTTCTATGGGATTTTTCTGGCCATCTCACAGGGAGGAATATTTTATACAGGTAATACACAAATTCCAAAACTATTCATGCTCCTGGGTATCATTTTTTTTGTATTTCTCAGTTATTTATTGATATCCAAAAAAGCCAAATGGAGGGGACGGGATATCTTTGAAATAGCTGCTCAGGAGATCCGGGAAGCGGAAAATGGGTTTACCGGACGTCCCCAACCAATTGATAAAATCCCGCTTACAAAAGAAGAACTATTTGGATTTGCTGAATATCTGAGTAAAAATCTGGTTGCTTTTCCTTTCAGAGAAGCTCATCGGGTCGTATTTGTCATCGTAAAAATGGGAAAAGAGTTTTCCCTTGTATATGGTTTTAAAAACAATTACGATTATAGATCCTGGATCTCCATTGATTTTGAAGGGAATTTGACAGTGAAGATATCCCAGGAAGATTATTTAGATTATAAAGAGAATCTTACATTCGACAGGCTTGGCAAATCACTGGGTAATCTTTTCACCCAATTCTTTTATGATTATAAAAAAGGTGAAGGTATCAGGATCCTGGATAAACTGAATGAAGCCAGCATTTCTCCTTTCTCTTGATCCAAGTTTCTAATGAATTCTCTGGTATTAAAATATGAGAACAGATAAAATTAAAGATATATCAAAAGTTTGCCATTACCTGGCCAAAGATTACGCAGAAGATTTCCTAAGAATTCTAGTGAATTATACCGATATTTCCGCTTCAGAGGCTGCTTCGCGCCTGGATATGCATATTCAGACAGCTCAGGAATTTCTTGAAGCGCTAACCGTAATGGGTTATGTTGAAAAAACTACAGTGATCGATAAAAAGAGACCTTATTTCAGATACAGGCTGATCCGGGATAAAATTGTGGTCGAAATAGATCTCCTCTCCTTAAAGGAAGAAAAGAATTCAGCTGAGGGGAGCAATTATCGTATCAGGGAAAAAATGTATGCAGATGTAAAATTCACCACCGCAAGATATGACGACTACATTGCCAACGTGGTGATCTGGACGGGAATGGGAAGAAATAAAAAAGAAAGGCGAATCAGCCTTACCGTTCCGCAGGGAAAATTTCTTTATCATTTACCTTTCCCTACAGCAAAGCATGAAACCATTGCGAGTATAATGAAAAAAGCCGCTTTAAATAACGAGCATCTTCCTGAAATAATGGATATCGTAAATCTCCTGATCGAATATGAATCGATTGAAAAAATGGAACCGTAAAAATAAATCCCGCCCTGTCACGGGATTTATAATTTCGATTGATCATACAAGAAAATATATTTTTGTTTTCTGTGCGATCAGGTAGGAGATTAAATCTCTTCTGTCTCGACCAGCTTAGCGAGGATATCGGCATAAGGAACCACGAGGTATTTATGGCCATCCATTTCGATCTCCGTGCCGGAATATTCCTTGAAAAATACGGTATCTCCTATAGCAACTTCCGGACCTTCAATATGACTCATGGCAATCACTTTGGCGAATTTTGGTTTTTCTTTTGCGGTATCTGGAATAATGATTCCACTGGCCGTTTTCTGTTCGTTGGCTTCTTCTGAAACATCCAAAATAACATTTTGATTTACGGGTTGTAATTCTCTCATATCAGTTCGATTTTATTTCTAATAGTTGATTTAATTTTTTCTGGTCAAATCCAATGATCATCTGTCCATTAATATCTGTTTGAGGCACCCCCTGCTGACCGCTTCTGGTTACCATATCCTGAGCAGCCTGCTGATCCCTTGAAACATCAATATCCGTAAAGCGGATCCCGTTTTTACGAAGATAGGTTTTTAGGGTGGTACACCAGGGACAGGAAGGTGTTGTATATACCGTAACATTTTTCTGAGGCCTCTCAGCCGCCTTTGCTTCAAAAACGATATGATCCAGTAAGGTCTGATAAAAATCCTTTTGATGACATCCTTTGAATGTGTTTCTGTATTCACCTTTTTCAAATTCGATCAAAGAAGGAACGGATGTTATGTTGTAATTTCCATGGATATCCCGGACATCCTTCACATTGGCTTCGTATATTTTTACTTCGTTATTTTTTGAAGCGACAGCCAGTACGTTCTTTCGGGCACATTCGCTCTGCTCGGAACCTGATTTGTAAAGCAATAAATAGGATCTCGAAGTCTTATTAATTTTTTCTTTTAATTCATCGTATGAATTAACCGTCTCTACTGCCATTTTTATTCAATAATTTAAATTGCAAATTTATAACACATGAAGAAATCTTCATAAATTATGCCAGTTAAATTTTCATTTCATCATGACAGTAGTTTTTAGTCAAAATGTCATAAAAAAACCGATCTGTCAGTTTGGAGAGGATCCGGGAATGTCGAAATCGTCATACCATTGCTCATGGAAGGTCTTCCCGCTGGGTTGTCCATCCTTAAGAATTTTGTAAATCATCCAGAAATAGAAAATATGCATCAGCAGAAAGAAAAAGAAAATAATAAAAAAAGACACGCCAAGGGTTGGCAGGGATACATAAATAATTAAAAGGAGCGTAGTGATGATTATGGGTATCTTGATATATTTCATAGTATATTTAACTGAGAAATACTGAAATTGTTGTATCAAATAATTTGTTTACCCGCTTTATATAGGGAAAAGGATACATGGATTATTGTGTGGATAACATATACTATTTTCGGGGCCGGAATCATTTCCCACGAAAAACACATTCCTTCAAATTACATTATTTAAAGTAAAGGAATAATATCAAATATCTTCCCGGGAAAGGATGTAAGATTTTATAGCTTCTTTTCAGAGTCCAGATTATCCAACAACTCCGATATCTGATTTATTAGTGGTAAATGTTTTTGTTTATATCTTTTCCGGAATCGGGATTGATCGATAATCCATGCGATAAGAAAGACAACCAGATTGCCAGCCATGTAGAGTATTATATTTTGTTTCGTCTGAAGGATCCGGTTTAAGCCTGTATTTCCAATGACCATCATGATCACGCCGAGTACAAATATTATAAAGAGTATGCTATACAATCTGGGAGTTGAATTCCATGATTTCATTCTGGCCCTTTTGTTTTGAAGGAATTCTTTCAGACTTAAATCAAATGATTCCTTTGAAATGTTCTTATAATCCCGTAAAAACAAAAACAGCACAGCCATCAATGCAAAATAAACCATGATACAACCGGATATCAATAGGGGGTTTGCAATGGGGATGAAAATGAATAATACGGTCAGGATCACCAATCCAACCAAGACCGGAAATATTTTTTGACGGACCAGGTACTTTTCATCCTTTATATCCTGATGTTTAATTATCTGAAGAAAATCGTTTATCCGATTAGGTTTAATCGTACTTTGGGAATTTTTCATTGTCGAAATTTTTATTTTTTTGAAATCGTCCTTGAACCCATCGATATCTTCATTCTTTTTCATCTCAGCATTCGATTCATTTTTTTCTTGATTCTTGCCAACTTGACACTTACATTTTTCTCTGAAATACCAAGTACATCTGCAATTTCACTATATTTTAATTCCTCCAGGTATAACACGATGAGTGTTCTATCAATCAATGAAAGCTGTTTAATACAATAATTCAATATTTCTAATCTTTCATTTTTTATCATTTTCTGTTCTATATCCTGGTCCTCGTCCTGAATTTTTTCATTTTCGATCTCCATTTTAAGTGTGATATCCTGCTTTCTTTTTTTATCTCGCCTAAAATCTATGAGGGTGTTTACCGTGATCCGATAAATCCAGGTACCCAGAGAAGACCGGTTTTTAAAAGAATCAAGGTTTTTCCAGATTTTTAAAAGAACACTCTGAAAAAGATCATCCAGGTCGTTTTTATCTTCCAGGAAACTCCACACCAGCCTGTAAATCCTATCCTGATAATCAAAAAAAACGCTTTTGAATATTTCATCTTTGTTTTGCATTTAATCATTTAGACGGGAATACATTATAAATACTACATTTCAAAAGTTAAAACTCCTAAAAAAGTGGGCGTTTTTTTTGTTTGAAAAAAAAAGGAACTCTCACGAGTTCCAAAGGAGAATCTGTTTCTAATATTCTAAACAGTTAATCTTTTCTTAATTAGTTGACCTTTACCGGATAATTATATAATTACAGTTATTATTTTTCTTCCTCATAATTTTTAAATGTATAGGCAAACCCAATCCCGAGTGCCTGGCTAAATTGAATATCCTTATCCTGGTCATAGTCATATACCAGTATAGCGCTCAGGTTTACACTCAGATATTTTACTACATTTATGTTAAGGATTGCATCAAGCCGGTGATCAATTTCATCTATATCCAGGGTCTCCAGATTGGCGTATAGCAAATATCTGAATTTCAAATTGACGTTTTCGCTAAGATCCTTGTCAAAATCAGCCAGCATTTGAAAAGCAAGCCATTCCCACCGGGTGGTTTTACCAATATCCACCCCGTAGTTGTTTTCAATATTCAGATAAAGATCTTTATTTCTGACTACGGTAAGTCTGGGTGCAAAGGGTGATAGTCTCAATTTAAAGTAGGGTTTGGGCACGTATTCAAAACCTAAGGAAGCAGTAAAAAATCCCGGAGCCATAAATTCCGAAACCAATATTTCTACATCCCTGTCGAGACTGTCCTTCTCATATCTGAATCCTTTCGCAAACTGGGTCAATATATTCAAGGAACCATAGAAGTTCCATTTGGATGAAAGAGCCCGTCCGTATTTTGTGTCCAGGTACAGGCGATCGTTATTTTTTCGGTAACCCTGCCCCTGATTATTCAGAAAACCGAAGAGAAAGTCAATTTCATTATCCCAGGAATTCTTCCCTTTCAGATAATTGGCCTTATAGTTTAGCAATCCACTGAATCCGATCGAATTGACCCCCCCGGCGGTCCAGTTATCTGAAAAGGAAGCCTGATTAAGGCTCAGGGAACCGTTAAAAGCCTTTTTCCAGTAGGTTGTGTCGGACTCCTGCGCATACAGGCTATAGCAGGACAAGATACTTAACAATAGTAATAATTTTCGCATAGTTAAAATGTTTAGATTCCAATTTTAGATTGCAAATATTATTCTTTTGATTCAAAATTTTAAGCAAAACCATCATTTAAATCGACTGATCCAGCATAGTTCGTTAGGATGAAAGAGTTATTTCCTTATAATTACCCAATTCGAATAGGTCTCACGATATCCACTCCTCACCCTTATAATTACCTGGATAATGGCAGGTGCTGGTGGGAATGAAATCCTTTTTATTCCAGAATTTTATTAAACCAGTAATTAAAAGATGCCAAAATTATTTTGATATATCGGCTGGAAGGAAACCTTTATGTATAATAATAATCTATTTTTTAAATCAAGCATCCAGAGTGGATCTGAAACTAATCCTAAGACGCCTTCCGGTCGAAATAAGACTGGTCCTCGCTCGGTATTAGTCCAAGGGCCAAGTGTGGTGGATCTTCGCCACCTGGTTCAGAAACATGTTGCCATAGGTGAGAATCATGTGTTTCTCTTCCCTTTCGCTCATAAAACGTTGTCCACTATTTTTTGCCGGATGAAAAAGAACT
>Ga0209536_100002708_pt1 | contig 28854 bp, 21 predicted proteins | sample DeeMarSeWOR28_12_FD_187461 | JGI IMG/M metagenome (GOLD analysis project Ga0209536, IMG submission 187461) | Marine sediment microbial communities from White Oak River estuary, North Carolina - WOR-2-8_12 (SPAdes) (version 2) | ecosystem: Environmental > Aquatic > Marine > Intertidal zone >...
TCGCACCTTTTAGAATCAATGTCGTGTTGTTCAATGACAAACCAGTCACAATAAATTCACCCAGTCCGCCGGCACCTATAAAGGCAGCAAGGGTGGCTGTACCGATCGAAATGACCGCTGCTGTTTTGACTCCGGCAAAAATGGTTGGTATCGACAAGGGAATTTCGACCAAACGCAAGCGTTGCCAGCGGGTAAGCCCAACCCCTGTAGCCACCTTTTTCAATAATGGATCAATAGAAAATAAAGCGGTGGCCGTATTTCGTAAAATAGGCAAGAGAGCATATAAAAACAGAGCAACAATTGCCGGCACCACACCAATCCCAAAGAGGGGGATCATTAAAGCGAGAAGAGCGATGGAAGGGATAGTTTGCAACAATCCTGCAAAATATAACACGGGTTTTGCCGCGACCGAATAGTGATAGATAAAAACACCAAGCGGGATCGCTAAAATTATCGCCGCGATCAAGGCAATTAAGGTTAATTGAAGGTGAACAAGCGTTTTATCCAATATATCAAGATACAACTTCCGAGATTGTTTCTCAGAATCTGATATCAGATTGATAGATTTTAGGAAAGATCTGGCCACTGTCTCATAAGATTTTTTTTCAAACACAACCTGAGCATTCAGGGTCTGCATCTGTTTTTCATTCATTGTGTTGTTTAATTTACCCGCCAGTATTTTCGCCTTTTCAGGTATTTCCGACCTGTATAAAGCGACGGCCATATAAACCGGAAAAAAATTTAAATCATCTTCAAGCAGTTTTAAATTATAGCGTGTGATCTCACCATCTGTCGAATAAATATCGATCAAATCAACCTTTCCCTGTGCAATTGCCTGATAGGATAAACCATGTTCAATTCCGACCGGCGTATGAGGCAGATTATAAACAGAAGCCAGGTTCTGCCATCCATCCTTTCGCTCGATAAATTCATAGCTAAAAGCCAATCTTAAGTGAGGATAACTGCGAATATCTGAGATTTGCTGCAGACTATACTTTCCGGCAGTTTTTTGAGTGACAGCCAAAGCATAGGTATTGTTAAAACCATATGGCTCCGATATCTCCATCCCAAACTGCTCTGCTAATTTTATTCTTAGTTCTTGAAAAGTTAGATCCACCTCAGATTGAAGGATTTGCTCTGAGACTGTACCCGTGTACTCCGGATAGATATCAATCTCTCTGTTCTTCAAAGCCTCAAAACAGATTAACGTTCCTCCTAAATTGTACTTACGTTCCACCTGGAAACCATTTGCTTCATATAATTGCCCGAGAATTTCAGCGAGCAGATACCCTTCATTAAAATTTTTTGCGCCAACTGATATTGTCTGTGATGATAGAGGAGAGAAGGAAAAAATAAAGATGATGATCATATAAAAAGTAGATTTTTGGACGACATCGAACATCAATGATATTCCCGGAAAAAATTTTCAATATGTTGAGTTGCCGGATTATTCTTTACTTCCAAAGGAGGAGCATATTGTTGAATTATTCCCTCATCAAGGACAATCAGAAGATCGGCCAATTTCATGGCCTCTCTCACATCGTGGGTGACCAGAATTATCGTTCTTGGTTCTTCTTTCTGTAGCGTCAATAGTTCCTGGTGAATTTCGCTGCGGGTCATCACATCCAGAGCGCCAAAGGCTTCATCGAGAAGAAAAATCCGCGGGTTTAAAATCATTGCCCGGCAGATGCCCACCCTTTGCTGTTCACCTCCCGATAATTGATAGGGGTATTTCTGTTTAAATTCAGGATCCAGATCAACCAGATTCATCAGTCGATCGATTCTGGGCATAGCCGATTCGAGACCTTGATTGCTTATTTTTGGCAAGAGAGCAATATTTTCTAATACCGTCATATGAGGAAAGAGACCGGTACCCTGAACGGAATAGCCAATCGCTCGTCGCAGCTGATGGACCCGACTATAATCGATCTCTTTTCCAAAAACCTCTACAATCCCTTGTGAAGGAACAATCAAGCCATTGATCATTTGAAGCAGAGTTGATTTACCACTGCCGCTTCTACCTAAAATAACAGTGATCTTGTTTGCATCGAAAGCCAAATCCGGCACATCCAGAACTTTACGTTGGCCATAAAAATGGGAGACATTTTTGAAAATAACCGGGTTCATAGTACTAAGTGTTAGATTCTTATAACCACAAAGAGCACAAAAGTCACAAAGTTATAATTATTTATTCTTCGTCCTCTTCGTGCCCTTCGTGTTTAAAAATTATTACACTACATTTTCTCTAATCCAGAATCTAGGATTGAGCATCCAGTTTCTATTGCTTCTTTCGCAAGAGACAAAGTGCATAGTAGTCCTTCGGATCAGTCCAGGTCTTGAACACTTCTAGTTGTGCCTCTTCGGCATAAGATTCTATCATTTTCATGGTAAATTTGTGTGAGTTTTCAGTGTGAATCGATTCGCCGGAATTAAATAATATTTTTGTGTTAAGCTCACCAATCGTCACTGTTTGATTTTCCATGGAAACGAGGTGCATCTCGATTCTTGACTTTTGTTCATTAAAGTATGCCTTGTGTTCAAATTTATTCAAATCAAAATTGCCATCCAACTCGCGGTTGATCCGTTTTAAAATATTATAATTAAACTCCTCCGTAATTCCCTGTGCATCATTATATGCTGCCTCTAAAACATGGCGGTCTTTTACAAGATCGAATCCAATAAGAATATAATCTGAATAATGAATTGCCTGATACGTCATCTTTAGAAAGGAAACAATTTCATCTTGGTCAAAATTTCCGATACTCGAGCCAAGAAAAAGTATCAATTTAGATCCGTTTTCAACTTTAGAGACCAAAGTTAATCCTCTTTCATAATCTGATAAAATACCTGTTACAGACAACCGATCATACTTTTCTAAAAGCTTCTTCCCACTATCAATGATAATATCGGAAACATCAATCGGGATATAGTTGAATGTCCTTCGCTTTGTGTGAAATTCACAAAGCAGTGCATCTGTTTTTTCTGAACTTCCGCTCCCTAACTCAACCAGCCAGTTTACATGATCACAGGAATCTACAATCTGTGGAGCATACTGAGTCAGTAGGGATAATTCCGTCCTTGTCGGGTAATATTCTTCAGTCTTGGTGATCTTTACAAACAGATCAGAGCCAACCTGATCATAAAAATATTTTGGAGACAGTGTTTTCTGATCTGCTGTCAATCCTTCCAGAACATCCTGACCAAAATTATCCAGTTGATGATGTTTTTTATCTCCTAATATTGTTAAACCATCTACTGTTGTTGGTTTAAGGGCCATATTCAGAGGATTTGCTTCTTCAATAAGCATTGAATTTAGTGACATTATTCATTTTCCTATTTTTCATAAATAGTCTGTAAACAGAACAAAATATCTATCCCATCTATAACTCATCTGGTAATAAGGATATATAGACAAGTTAATTGAAGTAAATAAAGATAACTCTAATTAAAAATGAATGGTTTTATGATTTAATGATAGGATTATAGAAAGATATTCTCCATGCGAGTAATGATATTCATGTGAAATACAGGTGGTATCTTGGGAATATCTGTAGTGTATGCACGCTTGTTAGGAACATTTTTTTTTGTGAGATAATTTTCGTTTGAGAGATAATATAAATATTGATCGACAGAATTAAAAATTTTTTTCAAATTGGATGGAATTTAATAGTGATTCCGGTGACTTTTATACAGTACTTGCATATTTATAGTAATAAAAATATATTATTTTTACATGTTTATTTCTCACGTATTTTGTAATAAATAAAGAAGTTACTTTTTATATTTTATTTAAAAAATGTAAATTGAGGTCCTGATGAATTTTGAATTAAACACAGAACAGAAATTATTAAAAAATACTGTCCGCGAATTTGCTGAAAAGGAGATTAATCCGGTTATAGAGGAACTGGATCGAAATGAAGAATTTTCCTCGGAATTAACCTTTAAAATGGGTGAACTGGGTTTAATGGGTATCACCGTATCTCCAGAATATGGCGGCATGGGTATGGATTACCTCTCTTATTGTATCGCAGTCGAAGAACTTGCCAGAATTGATGGATCACAGGCGGCAACGGTGGCAGCCCATAATTCACTTGGTGTCGGACCTATTTATAACTTTGGCAATGAGGCGCAAAAACAGAAATATCTTCCCGATTTATGTGCAGGAAAAAAATTGTGGGGATTCGGATTAACGGAGCCAAACGCCGGATCTGATGCCGGCGGGACTCAGACAACGGCAAAACTTGAGAATGGACAGTGGATAATAAATGGTAGTAAAATTTTCATTACCAATGCCTCGGCGGAAATAACCTGGGGATCTACAATTCAGGCTATCAGTGGTACAAATTCTGATGGTGGTAAAGAATACTCCTGTATCCTGGTTGAAAATGAGACACCTGGTTTTGTCGCAAAACCAATGAAAAATAAGATGGTCTGGCGATCTTCCAACACTTCTGAACTCTATTTTGATGATGTTCGCGTGTCTGAAGAAAATCTTCTTGGCAAGCGCGGCGAGGGATTCCACCAGATGTTAAATACGCTTGATCGAGGTCGATTATCAATTGCTGCTATGGGGTTAGGCGGTGCTCAAGGCGCTTATGAGAAAGCTCTGAAATATGCACATGAACGTCAGCAATTTGGTAAACCGATTGTAAAATTCCAGGTAAATGCCTTTAAATTAGCAGACATGGCGACGGAAATTGAAGCCGCACGCGCTCTACTTTACAAAGCTTGCTGGTTTAAGGATACGGGTAAACCCTTTAGCAAAGAATCTGCAATGGCAAAACTGTATTGCTCCGAAATGATGGGCCGTGTGGTTAATCAGGCTGTACAAATATTTGGCGGATATGGTTTGATGGAAGAATACGGGATAGCCCGCTTTTATCGTGATCAGAAATTGTTGGACATCGGTGAAGGCACCAGTGAAATACAACGGCTAGTGATTTCTAGAATGATTGGGTGTTAAATTCGCATTGAAATTATTCCCCTCCGGGGAACAATTTCAATGCCAACTCCCGCATATACTTCCGGTCAGTCTTTATGCCATCTAAATCTTCCGGCCAGGGTAAAATCCTCTTTGGAATTTTAAAACCGACAATTTTACCCCTCAGAAATTCCTTCAGTTCAACCTCATCAATCTCTTTACCGTGGGCCATTTTTACAAAAGCCACCGGTCTTGCCCCATATTCAACATCCGGGACACTGACCACACAAGCATCCAAAATGTTTTTTTCAAAAAGAAGAAATCTCTCAATTTCTTCAGGGTGAATATTCTCACCGCCAGAAATAAACATGTTATCTTTTCGGCCAATGATTATCAAATTTCGATTATCATCTAAATATCCAATATCTCCGGTGTGAAACCATCCCTCACTATCTGTAAATGGAATCATTTCTTTTCTGTCAATATATCCAAGACCAAGGGTTTCCCCTCTTACCAACATTTCTCCATTTTTTTCAATTTTCATTTCACGATGTGATAAAATTTTGCCGGATGATCTACCATTCAGTTTTAAATCTTCAATTCCTGCTGTTGTAATTTGTGAAGACATTTCGGTTGAACCATAACTGACATAGATGGGTAGTTTTTTGCGGGCGGCATTTTCAATGAGTGTTTCCGGAATCTGACTACCACCAATCAAAATTGACTTTAATGAAGAGTCGGATTTTGAGAATCCTGGATCTTGTAACCAACGAAATAATTGTGCTGAAACCAGAGAAAGATGTGTCACTTTTGTATGGAACAACTGCTCCTGAATATTTTTTTGTTGATCGGGAATATAACAAGCTACTCCTGAAAGCAGTGTTCTGAACAGGATGGCAATACCGGCAATATGAAAAAATGGGAGTGATACCATCCAGCAATCACCCGAAGCCAATGGTATGATTTCATTCGATCCAAGAGCGCTATAGTAATGATTTGCGACACTATGTAAAACCCCCTTTTGTTCTCCACCTGATCCTGAGGTTAATATGACTGTAGCAGGTTGTTTCAAGGGGAGTACAAATTTCGCTTCCAAATCATTTGCATCTGCTAATATCTCATCTTCAACAACTACATCATAAACTTTGATGTGGTCGTCCGGATTGAATGAAGTTGAAGGGCCAATTCTGATTAAACCATCGCAGCCAATTTTATCTACTATCTCTCGTAATCTTTCCCCGGGAAACTTTGGATTCAGAGGATGTACAATAGCTCCAAGATTTATAACTGCAAAGAATAGAATTGGAAAGTGATGATTTACATCCGTGAGGATTGCTATAATATCTCCCTTTTGCATCCCCATTTGTGATAATATATCTGACATCTTAGCAATCTGTCTAAAATACTGAAGATAAGTGAGTTCCCCACCAGGCCAGATTAAAGCGGGATTACCGGTGTATTCATTCAGTATACCTTGAATATCAATTTTCATATTATTCATTATTTATAGATATTGCTCATAGTATGAATTCCCCTCTCCTTAAAGGAGAGGGGTTAGGGGTGAGGTCCGAACATCAACTAAAATCAGAGAAGGCCCACCGGGCCGTCTCTATACTTTTACCCTACCTTTTCCAACTTTGAATAATCAACCTTTGTACTAAGGTCCATAACTGTTTTCAAATCAAAACATCCATTTTGGACAGTCGGTCTTTCAATCAAAATATCCTCTGCCAGCCAATTGTAGGTATCAAATCCCATTGGAATATCATCTGGAATAGTGGATGCTAGCCGGATTAAAAAAGACAAACCTATACCCGAATGAAAGGTGTCACTGATTACCATCTTAACCCCTGTTTTTTTTCCGAGGGAGATATAATGATATGTATTTTTCAGAGATCCCAATACTGCAGGTTTCAGGATTATTGTATTTATCCATTTTGCCTTTTCTAATACCTTGGGAGACAATTCAATCAGACTTTCATCGACTGCTATCGGTAATCCGGTTTTTTGATAAAGATCCTCTAATAATTTATAATTTTTAAGTGGTTCCTCAATATACTCTATCGAACTGCTATCAATGTTTCGTGTAAATGTAATAGCTTCTTCTATCGTCCAACTCCTGTTTGCATCGAGCCTTAATGATGCAGATTTTCCGATTTTTTTTTGAATATCATGAATGAGACGGATTTCTTCCTCAAGTGAGTTTCTACCAACTTTGACCTTTATAGCGCGATAATTCTGCGGACGACTTTGGTCTATTTTCCTCATCACTGAATTATAATTACCGGTGACCAGCAAGTTGACAAAAATTTGATCATGTTCCGGTTCAGACAGGATACTTGTCCTATTATGATTCTTACCAGTTGTGTCCAGTTCCTCGATTGCCGATTCTATCGCAAATTGAAGCGAAGGATATCCAGGATTTTTTTGAAAATGAGTGTCGATCATCTTATAAACATTTTCAAGACTTATTCCAATAAGAGAGGGTTTTAATGCCTTCAATTGACTGATAGTATCCGTCAAATTCTCTTGATGGAAACCGGGAAGCGGAGCCGCTTCGCCAAATCCATATTTGTCAGAATCAGTTTTCAGGCGAACGATCACACCTTTTCTATTGTTGATTGTTATTTTGCCTATTTGAAGAGATTCTTTAAGAGATAGATGATACTTATAAAACTGACATTCGGTGAGTATCATACGATCCAGCCCAGTGAAAATACGAGGCTGTAAAAGAGAAGAATTTTTCCAGTTCTGGCTAAAGCTGTATTTAACTCTGGACTGATATCATCAAATAGGACGGTTTTTATAGGATGACCTGCAAGAATAATGACAAGAATTGCTGCCAGAGAATATGGGTGTGCCGGATTGATGATCAATAATATGAGAGGCATAAGACAGGCTATCAGTATGGAGAGCAGGTATTCAATGCGGGCAAAAATAGGGCCGAAACGAACAGCCAGAGTTCGTTTACCTGCTCTTTCATCTGTATGTATATCCCTTAAATTATTTACCGTTAAAAGTGCTGTCGAAATAAGGCCCGGAGATAAACCGGCAAGGATCACTGACAGATTCATATCGAGCGTTTGTAAATAATATGCCCCGCCCACAGCCACAGGACCAAAAAATATGAGTACAAAAATTTCGCCTAATCCTTTATATCCTAGTGGAAATGGCCCACCGGTGTAGAGAATACCGAACAGGATCGATAAGCTTCCGATGACCAAAATCGGCCATCCTCCGCGGCCAATCAGGTAAAGGCCAAATAAAATAGATAGACCAAATGCCAGAAAAAAAGCAATTTTCATGGCCTGCGGTTTTACCAATCCCGAGACTGTTGCTCTGACCGGCCCAATCCGCTCCCTTGTATCGGCTCCTTTAAAATAGTCATAATAGTCATTGGCATAATTCGTCCCTATTTGAATCATCATCGCTGAAAGTAATGTCAGAATCGCAATCAGCGGGTTCCAATTGCCATCACTATATGCCATAGCGGTTCCGATAATCACCGGAGCAACCGAAGCCCAAAGCGTCTTTGGGCGGGCAGCTTCAATCCATATTTTTAACTGGTTTAAAATCATTTAAACTCTCGCAATGACTTCTTTCGCATAGCGCAGAGAGCAAAGCGCAAAGCGCGAAATGAGTTATCTATACGCTATGCTCTATGCGCCATGCGCTATGCAATTTTGTCCGCATAATTCACGGACAAATTACATCTATAAACTTATTGAGTATAAATTTATTCCAGTTGAAACTTTTATCAGCGATTTAATCATCCCTGCCATAGCAGGATCCAGAATAATTAGATTTAATCCAATATTTTCCTGGATTCCCGCTTCCGCGGGAATGAAAACTGGGCTTATTAATAATTCCGAGTTGCATGTGCCCAATTCCACAAAAAATAAACTCGGTGCGCTTGGTGGTTTCTTATGGTCTTTTGGGAAATTTAGAAAAATCCGGTTTACGTTTTTGTACAAAAGCATTCCGTCCCTCCTGCCCTTCTTCGGTCATATAAAAGAGCATCGTGGCATTGCCGGCTAACTCCTGCAGTCCTGCTTGGCCATCACAGTCAGCATTGAGCGCTGCTTTCAGGCAGCGGATTGCGATCGGTGAATTGGCCAATATTTCTTCACACCATTTTATTGTTTCTTCCTCCAGCTGTTCATAGGGAACAACCGTATTGACCAGTCCCATTTCCAAAGCCTGATAAGCGTCATATTGTCTGCATAGATACCAGATTTCTCTGGCCTTTTTCTGGCCGACGATCCTTGCCATATAGCTGGCGCCGTAACCGCCATCGAAAGAACCGACCTTTGGCCCGGTCTGACCAAAAATTGCATTGTCAGCAGCAATTGTAAGATCACACATCAGATGCAAAACATGTCCACCCCCAATAGCATACCCGGCAACCATGGCAATAACCGGTTTCGGGCACGTTCTGATCTGCCGTTGAAAATCCAGGACATTGAGCCTGTGTACCCCTTGATCATCCACATAACCGGCATCACCGCGAATTTTCTGATCCCCTCCGGAACAAAATGCTTTCTCACCCTCGCCGGTTAGAATTATAACCCCTATTTGATCATCATTCCTCGCTTCTTCCAGTGCCTTCATCATTTCAACTACCGTAAGAGGACGAAAAGCATTACGTACCTGCGGACGATTAATAGTTATTTTTGCGATCCCTTTATATTTGTTATATATGATGTCGGTAAAATTTCCGGTTTCCTTCCATTCTATCTGACTCATTTTCGATTCTCCATGATTCTGGTTAGAAATGCATATAGTTCCTTATAAAATGCCGATGGTTGTTCAACATGCACATTGTGGCCGGCATTTTCTACAATTTTTAATTCAAAATCTGAGTTGGCGTTTCTCATATCCTGCATAATATTACAAAATTTACGATCAAATTCACCTGCCAGCAAAAGGATTGGTATATTTATCAAAGAACAGGCACTCCATAAAGAAGGTTGTACCCCGACACCCATCATTTTGAGCGACTTGATTAATTCCTGTGGATCATTATTTAGTCTTCTTTCAATCAGTGAATCGTAATTCTTCACTTTCTTAATTGACTTTAAAAGCGGTTGTTCATACCACTCCTCCAGAAATACATCCAGGTTGTCTTTCTCTAACTTTTTGACCAGTTTTTCATCTTTTGCTCGCCTTTCAACACGCTGTTTCTCCTGCATTAAACCCGGTGTAGCAGATTCAAAAATGGCCGCGGACCAAAGATTTTTGAAATAAGCCGAAAGGAAAAGAGCGTTGCGGCCTCCCATTGAATATCCCACCAGTGCAGGATGATCCAGATTAAGGTTCTTTACGAATTGTGTAAACGCTTTTGCAAATGTTTCCATGGAATAATCCATGATCGATCCGTGAACAACTGTTTTCCCATGGCCCGGAAGATCAACTGCGATACAATAGAAATCTTCAGACAATTTTTCGATTATCTCATTCCAATCCAGTCCGCTTCCCATAAATCCGTGGAAAAAGATGACACATGGCTGGTCAGGATTGCCTTCGCTGTGGTAGTGAAGATGATATTTTGAATGTTGCCAGAAATTACTTTCCAAGAGTAGATTCAATTTTTGATTGAATTTTCTGATGTATTTTATAATTTTGCTCCCGCTCTGTGATGATTTCGATCAGAATTGATGTCCGTTGTGAAAGACTCTTTTCGTATGAATCTAAAAATACATCGATTGTCTGCGCTTTGACATAGGCGATATCAAACATCTGTGCAGCATGCTCAAATTGGTATGGATGCGGCGTCGCAAAAAAATCATCGAAAACATGTTTATAATCAGAGACGGGTAAAAATGAAAATATTCCCCCTCCTCCATTGTTTATCACCACTATTGTCAGGGGAAAATGACTGTTATGTACAAGAGAAAGTGAATTGAGGTCATGAATCATCGCTAAATCTCCGATAACAACTGTCACCCTCTTTTCTAATCCTTTTGCATAACCGACAGCTGTAGCCAGAGTGCCGTCTATACCACTTACACCGCGGTTTGCTGAAATATGACTTGTTTTGATATGTGATCCGGCATACATATCAAAATCACGAATCGGCATACTGCTGGCCAGAAATAATCCCTGATCCTGTGGTAACACTTTTGATATTAATTTTGGTAGAGTGACCTCGGTAATATTTTTTTCTGAAGTAAAAAACGATTCGACAATATTCTCTGTTTTTTCATTGATCTCAATTAGAGTTTTCTCTCTTAGAGTTTTCTCTCTTGTTTGATTACTTTGGCGTTTCGTCATAAAAATTAATTGCTGACAGATCTCTCCGAGATCAGCACAAAATCTTTTACGTACAATATGTGCCGGATCATATCTTAAATCGCCTGAATCAAAATGAAAATAGATGTCAGGTGCCCTGACATCTATTGATTTAAGATATCTTTTAGAAGTAAGAGCTCTCCCGAAATGAAGAATTACGTCAGGTCGTATATTCTCGACCACATATTCAGAAAGCAGGATCTGATCAAAATAGGCGATATTGATGATGTCCTTTTGATGATGCCTTATCCCTGAGGTTATATCCGCAAATAAAGGCCATTGCAGGTGTTTGGCTAATTTGATAACAGCATGTCGCTCAGGATCATGTTGAAGTTGCCCAACAACAAGTAGTCCATTTTTCGAATGATTTATTGACGTGACAATTCCATTTATCGATTGATTATCAACTGATTTGATATTTGGTATATACTCCGTAGAGACTTTGGTTGATTTTTCCCAGTGATCGATGGAAGCCTGATATGCGACGGGAAATTCCTGCCTCGATGGCTCCAAGGGTTCACGAAACATACAATTGAGTTGAACCGGACCACAGGGCTTTTCTTTCGTTTGATGAACAGCCTGATCGATCGTTGACAGAACAAATTCTGCCGGAATTTTTTCATCTGGACAGGGTAGATCAAACTGCCAATTCAGAAAATCGCCAAACATTCCCACTTGTTTGATCGTTTGATTTGCACCCGTATCTCGTAATTCCGGCGGACGATCAGCGGTAATAAGTATCATAGGAATTTGAGAATTTTTTGCCTCGGTGATTGCCGGATAAAAGTTTGCAACGGCAGTTCCGGAGGTACAAATCACAGCTGCAGGTTTTCCCTTTGCCCGCGCATATCCAATTGCAAAAAAAGCAGCCGCCCGCTCATCGAAACAAATAATTTTCTCTGCGTGATTGTTTTCTGCAGCAGCGATGGTTAGTGGTGTGGATCGTGATCCGGGGGAAATACAAAAACAAGTGACGTCATTTCTGACCAGCTCCTCAATAAGCAGATAACCCCAGAAGCTGTTGATATTGTTCAAGCGACTTTCCATCAACCCCCAAGACTTTTTTGAAGTGATAAATTTTGTTTTCCAGTTCTTCCCATTCTCTCTCCGGTGAAGATCCCTCGACAATTCCTGCGCCGGAATAGAGAATCATTTTATTCTTAATGATCAATGAAGATCGTATTGCTACGGCAAAAGTTGCTGAGTCAGCGGCGGTCCAGCCTATGGGAGCAGCAAACCATCCTCTGTTAAAGGGTTCAATATCATGAAGATTTTGCAGGACTGTTTTATCCGGATACCCACCAACCGCAGGTGTAGGATGGATAGACTCCAAAATGTCCCCATCCGTCACATCTTTATCAAGCGTTCCTTTAAAAGGAACATACAGATGTTGAATCTGCGCAAGTTTCAATACACTGACATTACCAAACGATTCCAGTTCGGTACAAAGACGACCTAAATTCCTTTCCAGGCTTCTTGTCACAAAAAAATGTTCGCGCAATTCTTTATCATCTGTTACTAAATCTGTGGCGAGTTGATCATCCTCTGAAGGGGTCCTGCCACGAGGACGTGTGCCGGCAAGTGCATCACTTGTTATTTGTCTTCCATCCCTTCTATAAAGAAGTTCTGGCGTCGCACCGATAAACGTGGTCTCCCGTTCAGGCTGGAAACAAAAACTTACAGTTTGGTGATTAATTTTTCTAAGGACTGCAAGAATTGAAAAGGGATCCGGCTTTGATAATAAATCGATCTCAATTTTTCTGGCCAATACTATTTTATCGAATTCGCTATCATTGATATCCTGAAGAGCGGAATGAATAATATTTTCCCATTGCTCGTAGCCCGGCCAATAGGTGACATCTGCAATACCAGGCAGACTTTCGATCAGATCCGCTTCCTGAAATGAGATTGTTTCCAACTCTCTCGCTAACTGAATAATACTACTTTCATCGGGATGGATGAGATTACAAATAAAAAAATCGTCATTTCCTTCATGGATCATCTCAAACTGAGGTAGGATAAAATTATATGCCCCAAAGGCTTCCCACTCATCCCTGGCAGATTCTTCCTTATAAAATGAAAATCCGCCATAATAACGACATTTTGAACACTTATCAGTAGAATATTTATGAACTTGCTGAATAACGAGACTATAATCAGAAATATTGGTATCAGAGACAGAATCAGCAACACCAATACCCGCTACTTCCAGTTTTTCTTTTCTGTCATTCCAATAAATTTTTTTATTAAACGGCTGACATTTTAACCAGGCCAGTAAGTCAATCTTTTCAATAGGTACTGCCAATCGAATAGCATTTCCATATTTTTTCTTCTGACTAACCTGCAAATTCAGATATTCTAATACCGTCTTTTTGATATCTTCTATAGCAATCTTATTTCTTGTAATCAACTCAAACATTATTTATTCTTCATTTTCAATTATCAATTTGTCATTTTTCATTGGTCATTTGTCATTTATTAATAGGTTCCATCCTTTTCACCGACATAAATCGTAGTGATTCCAAATGTCATTGGATGCATATAAACATTTTGAAACCCGGCACTGACAAGCAAATGACAAAAATCGTTCCCATAGGGAAACGTTTCTACCGTTTCATTGAGGTATTGATAGGCATATCCGTCACCCGAGATAACAGATCCGCACATGGGAAGAAAATATCTGAAATATAGAAGATAAATTTTTCGCATGAGTCTGTTATAGGGAATAGAAAATTCTAAGACAAGAACTCTACCATTAGGTTTGAGTACACGATACATCTCTGAAAGAGATTGACTTACATTAACCACATTTCGGATCCCAAAGGAAATTGTTACTGCATCAAACGTGTCGTCAGGAAATTTTATACTTTCCGCATCTCCTTCTTGCAGAGAAATTTTGTTACTCAGCTGTCTTTTCTTTACCTTTTTTTTGCCAATATCTAACATATTAGAAGCCAGATCAGTACCAATTGCGCGATCAATTTTATTGCTGCTTTCAAACAGATATAAGAGTTGATCCCCTGTGCCCGTCGCCAGATCTAAAATATATTGTTTATTGTGATTGGCCAGGAACCGAGCAACTTGTTTACGCCAGCGAATATCTTGCCTAAAAGAAAGCAGACGATTTAGTAAATCATATCGCCCGGCAATTCGATCAAACATTAGCCAAATGTCAGTCCTTGGCGGTTGTATTTTCTTTGTAATCACTGTTTCTATCTACCTCAAATTCTCAATCAATTATTTTGATAAATATTGTCAACCGCCAACCATTTCTACGAAAAACTTGAATTTAGGCAAATAATAGAATGCCTTCAATCTTTTTTAGCGGTATAAATTTATAGATATTAACTACGGTGTCTCGTGAAGTATTTCATTTATTTTTCTCACAACGAGAACCACAAATTACACGAATTATTTCGAATTACACGAATTAATTAATCAGTTTATTAAGAAATTCGTGAAATTTCGTGTTAAATTCGTGAAATTCGTGGTTAAAGCTAATTAACGAAGGATAATAATGATTAATACAGGTAGAAATCTATGAAAACAATATCTCTGATCTTATCTATAATTTTATCATATTCCGTGATGGCGCAGGATAGTACGACGATTGAAGTGGGAACCTTTAACATACGCTTTTTCCCCTGCAATCAGGATGGCGAAATGATGAAATCATATGACATTAATATGACTTATCCACCGGAAGGCTTTGCTACGGATACTACCCGCCTCTTTGAATTGCTTAAAGATCTTGATATTGAAGTTTTGGGTGTTCAGGAAATTGTCGATCCACCCCTGTTTGGCGCGATGGCTAAACGGCATCTTGGAAATAATTTCGAGTTTATTTACGCCTCGGCTGAAAGCTGGCAAAAGGTCGGAATTCTTTATGATACAACCGCTGTTCGCTTAATTGGCGAACCGCTCATTTACTGGGAAGTTGCCCTTGACACACCGAATCGCCTCAGACCCGCCTTTCATGCCTATTTTAAAACCATTCCCAATGGATTTGATTTTCATGTCATCGTTGTTCATCTCAAATCTTCACCAAAATCTTACGATGTTCGACAGGCACAATGGAGAGAGTTGGCAAAAATTATGAATCAATTACCAAAGAATGAGAAAAAAGATAGCGATATTATTCTCCTTGGTGATTTTAACCATGTATCTGAACTTCGAGCCGGAGAATTTTTACCCGTCCTTGATTCTCTGGATTTTTACTGGACTGTTGGCGCGAACATGACTATCGTCAGTAACTACTGGCGCCCGGATTGGCAAAAACCTGAGTTAAAAAGCTCGAATATTGATCAGATATTTATTTCCCGCGATGCTACTGAAGAATTTAAACCTGCAAGTTTAAAAGTCGGTGGACTTTGTTCAGATGGGCATCGACAAATTAGTGGGGAGTTTCCTGACTATTATCAGAAAATTTCAGATCACTGCCCGGTTTATGTATCATTCAGAGGCTCTCAGGATAATGATTAGCGAAATAAAGTAAAATTCAGTATTATATCCTCATCAGTTTTTGGATGATATCATGATTGAAAATACGAATAAAATTAATGAGGGTAAACAGGGAACCAGCATCAATGGCGCTTCTTGATAAATCGAAACAGATGAAAAAAGAATTATCTCTTTTTAATATATATACTATTGCTACAGGAGCTACAATTGCTTCCGGATTCTTTTTACTGCCTGGAATTGCATTTGCACAGGCGGGGCAAGCAATGGTCATAAGTTATATTATTGCAGCAATACCGGTAATTCCGGCTCTGTTTAGCATGGCCGAGCTCTCTACTGCCATGCCACGAGCGGGTGGTATATATTTCTTCATGGATAGAAGTATGGGACCATTATTCGGAACCATTGGCGGCTTAGGAACCTGGTTGGCGCTCATTTTAAAAAGTGCATTCGCTCTGGTAGGTATCGGTGCATATATGAACTTATTTCTGCCGCAAGTGCAAATCTTCCCCTTTGCTGTTGGATTTGCTATTTTTTTTGGAATCCTTAATCTGCTCGGAGCAAAAAAATCTAGTGTGCTGCAGAGTATCTTGGTAATAGGACTTTTATTTCTACTGACCTGGTTCTCGGGAACAGGAATATTTTTTATAAATCGAGAATATTACGTTGGTTTTTTTGATACTGAAATAGGAACAATTTTTTATACTGCAGGTCTTGTTTATGTTAGTTATGTAGGACTTTCAAAAATTGCCAGTGTATCTGAAGAAGTAATAGATCCGGAAAAAAATATTCCCCGAGCAATGTTCCTTGCGTTAGGCACAATTATTTTAGTATACACAGTCGGAACATTAGTGATGATCGGAATAGTACCACCTGAAAAATTACAGAATGATATTACTCCCGTAGCGACAACTGCAGAAATAATGATTGGCAAACCCGGTATGATTCTGATGACGTTTGCTGCAATTATTGCTTTTTTCTCTGTTGCCAACGCGGGAATCCTTACAGCTTCACGCTATCCACTGGCGATGAGTCGTGATCATTTATTACCCAAATTTTTACGTAGATTTAATAAGTATAAAACACCTCAATATTCTATTGTCTCATCGGTGGTTCTTGTCATTTTGGTATTAATCTTTTTTGATCCAACAAAAATTGCAAAACTGGCAGGAACTTTTCAGCTATTACTTTTTTCGCTCGTATCTCTTGCCGTAATCGTATTAAGGGAAAGTCGCATCGATTCTTATGATCCCGGATATCATTCTCCACTCTATCCCTGGATGCAGATATTTGGAATATTGGCACCTTGGTGGTTGATTATTGAAATGGGATGGCTACCTGTTATATTTTCATTAGCACTTATGATAATAAGTATTACCTGGTATTATTATTACGCGCGTGCAAAGGTGATCAGACATGGTGCGATCTATCACATTTTTGCAAGACTCGGTCAAAGACGATTTGATGGTTTGGATAAAGAATTAAGAAGTATCATAAAAGAAAAAGGATTGCGTGATCAGGATCCCTTTGATGCAGTGATAGCCAGAGCAGGTTTTATCGATATTAATGAAAGTAGCACTTATGAGGAATTATTAAGAAAGGCATCAGAATATTTGTCAAAACAAGTTTCTATCGAAACTGAGGTCTTAGAAAAGACTTTCATGGATGGAACTCGTATTGGAGCAACACCGGTCTCTCATGGGACAGCTTTACCACATCTGCGTTTACCGCACATTTTACACTCAGAATTAGTAATGGTCCGCTGCCGCAAAGGGATACATGTTGATATAAAAAGTGAGTTAACCGGCGAACCTGTTGCCCATGAACCAATTTTTGCTTTTTTCTTCTTAGCCAGCCCTGAGGAAAATCCGGGACAGCATTTGCGCATATTGGCTCACATAGCAAGTCATGTTGATGATGAGAATTTTATTGAAAACTGGCTTTCTGCGGAGAATGAACAGAAAATAAAGGAACTACTATTACGTGAAGACAGATATTTATCATTATTTCTCGAATCAAATTCCAAAACCGCACCTTTCATTGGATCAGTACTGAAAAATCTGAATTTACCGCAGGGAAGTTTGATCGCCATGATTCATCGAGATGGAGAAATTATTATTCCACAGGGAAGTACTATTCTTAAGGAGTTCGACCAAATAACAATAATAAGCAGCAAAAGCGGTATCCAAGAGCTCTATGATAAATATAAGCATTAACCGGAATCCAAATCACAAATCCCACATTTCTCCTGATAATCAAGTCCAAAATACCTATGAATAAACGCTTTACGGCATACTTTCTCTTTTATATATAAAACCATCTGATAGAGTTTTTCCTGTTCCATCTTCAGTTTTCTGCTAAGGTTTTCCTCCGTAGATAATTGCTGAGGTAATTCAGATAAAATAGTCAGATTCCTGGTTTCCAGGTTACCCTCCGTTACACCGTATCTGTCCATCATTCCCAAAGCGGTTTCCAGTCGGAAGTCTGATCGATTTTTGAATGACATTTGTTCCCTCAGATATTCAATGCCTTCAGCATTCGCCCGCTCAATTTGATCTTTTAAGAGCCTGTAGAGACGATCATAATATCCGGCACCCGGATTATTCCATTGAATAAACTGTAGCTGAATATTTAAATCCTGTTCATCATAAAGTAATGAGCATTCTGAATGCTCGTTATCCCTTCCTGCCCTGCCAATTTCCTGATAATAGGCTTCAAGACTGGCCGGAATTTGAGCATGAATGACATATCGGATATTTTCTTTATCGATTCCCATTCCAAATGCATTAGTCGCCAGAACCAGATTATTTTCACCGCTCATAAACCGGTCCTGGATTTTTTTTCTCTCACCCGCGTTTAGATCTCCATGATATTTTAGAAACCGAATTTTTTTCTTGTAGAGCAGGTCTGCCATCTTGTTCAAATCTTTTATCAGGACAAAATAGATAATGCCGTTCCCCGGATTTTGCTTTCTAATTCTCAGTATATGATTAAGTTTCTCATATTCTTCCCATACTTCATGACATTCCAGAAAAAGATTTTCTCGTTCAATCCCCTCATGAAATATTTTCACTTCAGAAGATATAAGATTTAATTGTTGAATGATGTCTTCCTGAACACGCGGTGTTGCTGTTGCGGTTAGGGCAATTGTTGTTGGTTCAGACATCAGTTTTCGAAATTCCTTCAGACGTGTATAATCGGGCCGAAAATCATGCCCCCATTCACTAATGCAATGCGCTTCATCGACAGCCAGGAGATTTATCTTACGTTTTTGTAAAATTTCAACGAAATCCGGCTTGCGAAAACGTTCCGGTGTTACATATAAAATTCTATATTTTCCATCCTTTATATCCCTATACCTTTTTTCTCTCTCTTTTCGATCCAGTGATGAGTTTATGTAAATTGCATCAATTGATTTTTCTCGCAATCCATCAACCTGATCCTTCATTAAAGCAATGAGCGGTGAGATGACAACCGTTAAATCACCAAACAACAATGCAGGAATTTGATAGGTCAGCGACTTACCTGATCCGGTAGGCATAATAACCAAGGAGTGCTTGTTTTTCAAGGTGCGCTGAATAATTTCTTCCTGTATCCCCCGAAAGGATTCAAATCCAAAGTGTTTTTTTAATATTTTGTCGTAATCTTTCATTTCTTGTCTCTCGCAGCGGCGTGGCGATATGATAAATTTAATATAAACAAGAAGTTCACGAAGATATATTATAATCTTGTCATCCTGTAAGGATCTTCCAGGTTGTCGGTACGTCTCTATCGGCACTTGCAAAGATCCCTGCGGGATGACATAAAACTAAATTTTCTTTGTGAACTTCGTGCACTTCGTTTTAAAAATATTTAAAATATCTGGGGGAATATTAAGGAAAAAGATACTATATAAACAATATAATTAGATGCTGCGCCGCTACGAGATATTTTCTCAGGATGTGGAGAGTAATTTATGAATGGGCTGGTTGAATATGATCATCAGCACTTTTTGCATCAGCAGATATCCAAATCTTCGATTTTCAATACCGTATTTATACATATACTCTAAATAGGGATCTCTTCCATAATGACTAAGAAGTTCAATTGGAATCTGCCCCTTTGTTGCTTTTCTGGCTGCAAATCCACTAATACGGTCATAGACCAGAATTCTTTGAAATCCTGACCAGTGTAGTTTTATTTGTCGATAGATTTCCAAACCCTTCAGAAGAAACAATATGGGTATTAAAAATGAAAAAAAGCGGAATTCTGATAATTGTGTCAAAAAATTCCAGATCACTTTTTTCCACGCAAATTCTTTTGATAGATCACTGTAAGGCGTAACAATCTCTGCCAGAACACCACTTGCACGTAATGTACGCTGTAGTTCAAGCGGTGGATTATATTGTTCTTCATTTATATTATAAAGAGATACTAATATCGTATTTTTCTTCATTTTAAATTCCTCCTATTCATCGATCCATTATTACTTTTGCTGGCGTGCCACCTGCGATGACGCCGGGTGGAATGGACCTCGTTACCACACTGTTTGCCGCGATTGTTGAACTATTTCCAATTGTTACTCCGGCATGGATGCGTGTCCCTTTCCCAACCCATGCGCCTTTACCTATGTAAACCGCTTTTGATCCATTTTGCCCTGGTTTTTCTGCTGACTTTGTCAGCGTATCACGGATCGTAATAAAATCACCGAGATGTGTATTATCTTCAATGGTTACGTTTGCGTGAGAGATTATTTTTACACCGCGCCCAACTTTAACATTAGTACCTATGTGTATATAACCGCGACCTTCTGTATGAAGTTGAACATTCTTTTCAAATTTGGTTTTATCACCAACTTTAATATTTCTGGTTCCTGATATTTTTATCTTGCCTTCACAGTGAACGGATGAACCGATTTCTTTGAGTTGAAATTTTAGTACAGTGATACAAAACTTTCGGGCAATCATTCTGACAATTTTTTTACCTGAGTCAAGAAGGGATCTGTCATTTTTTGAATTTCCGGCCGGAGTCTTTTCTGTGTTTCTTATCGATTCTGCGAATGTCATGTGATCACCGACTTTCACTGTTATTGTTTGCATATTCTACTTTCACTTTCTCTATTGTAATTTTGAATTAAAGACCACCATGGGCATACCGCCAGGAATTTTATGGAGTTCAATTTTTACAATTCCTCCTTTGGTTGACGGTACAATTTTGATATTGCCATTCTCCCTTTTAAAATTATTCAGAAATGTCGAGAGCGATATAAGACTCATATCATCTACCTGCACCTTTCCCATATCAATGATAACCTTAAACCGATTCTTATCCAGAAAATTTTGAGCCTTTCTGGCAATTAATTCGGCAGAATCCATGTCCAGTTTACCCTTGAGTTTTATCAGGGCAATGTTCTGAAGGTCTATTTCTGTGACTCTCATTTTTCTGTCTCCTTTTTATGTTCTCACTCTTTATAAATACATGAACCGTGCCAAAAATGAGAGATTGTAAGTACAGCGATATAAATAATTGTTATTTATATATTTACAAGGGGTATACTTCAATGAGAAAAATGAGGAAATGAGCTAAAAATTTATCTCAGAATGGGAATTTGTCTCAATATGAGAATATTTTCTAACAATGGCACAATTATATATTAACCGCTAAGACGCAAAGAAAAGATTTATGTTATTCAGATTATAGGTATGGAGAGCATAGCATCTAAAAATATACAATTAATATCCCGACGAAGGAGGGATCACATATTTAATAGCGAACCTACGTCCGAAGGAGAAGTAATTATTTAACTAAAATCATTTTTTTTACGGAAATAAAGGCGCCAGCCTTTATTTTATAATAATAAATCCCACTTGCGAAATCACTGGCATCCCATTGAACAGAATAATAACCGGCCTGTTGTTTTTTTGAAACGAGCGTCACTATCTTTTCACCTAAAATATTATAAACAGATATTTCAACTTCATTGGTCATGGGTACTTGATAATTGATCATTGTTATCGGATTGAAGGGATTTGGATAGTTTTGGGCTAAATAGTATTTCTGCGGAATCTCGGTATCAGTGCCGAGTTCAATCGGCGTACTCTGATCATATATATCGGCTATCTCAGTTGCTGAAAGGGCATAGTTGTAAATGGAAACATCATCGATAACCCCTTTAAAATTATAATTGTTATTTCCGGGCAACACCTGACCGATCATGAAATCAATTGAGGTTTTCAAAATAGCACCACTCCAGGTTGTGGATGACTCCGGTTGCCCGTTGATATAAATTTCCATCCTGTTTTCTGTGTAGACAAAGGCTGTATGATAAAAGATTCCACTAGAAACATTATTATCTGAATCAAGATCTTTAATTCCCTCATCTGTCTTTACCGTCCAACGGATTTTAGTATCAGTAATTGATACTTTCCAGCGGTTTTCCCAGTTGCCATGTGATACCGGATGTGCTTCCCGTTCGAAAAATTCATCTATTCGCATCCAAAATACGACACTGATCTCCTCTTGAAAATTCAATGATGGATGATTTTGAATGCGTATGTAATCATCAACACCGTCAAAGTAGTAAGCACTGTTGGGATTGCCCTGCCAATCTTCGGTTAATACAGCACCGGAAACAATACCGTGATTGTTATACCCACTTGCATCTTCTGCATTACCGTCAAAAGGATAATAGGCGACCCGTCTGCCAACTGAAACACCCACACTATCAAACGCTTCTCCTCCCGCGCCATCTTCAACATAGCAATACAGGTAATAGTATCCAGCATCCTCAGGTCCCGTCCAAACAACAACTGATGAATCATTCCAATGAAAAGAACCGTAGATTGATGACCAATAATAAGATAATATATCTTCGTCGGGATCAGAAGCCAGACAGGAAACGGTTGTTGACTCTCCTAAACCTATTTCTGCAGGGGCTGCATTTATCTCCAGAATTTCGGGATCTCGCGTTTCTAATACTTCTATCAGCACCTGTGCCGTGTCAGAAGCTCCCATATCATCACTGACAATGCATTGAATCTGAAATATCCCTGCTGAATCGGGTGTATGCCAGTTAATTACAGCAGTATTTCCTTCAATGTTTCCGGCCTCAGCTGACCACAAATAGGTTAAAGGATCAGTATCTCTGTCTTCGGCAGCGCAATAAATCTCGGTTTGTGATTGGCGCGGTACTTTTTGCAGTAGGGAAGCAAAAGCTTTAATTCTTGGGGGATAATTTGTGATCTCATTATCAGAATTATAATCGACAACGATTTCGTCGATAATCAGCTTGTTAAGTTCATAACGTATTGTACCGTTTGTTGGCGTTAAAACTAAAAGTACCGCTTCATCAGCCGGGATATTGAATGTAACTAAACCTGTTGCCTCTGTACTGATGAATTCATTGGATACAGCATCATAAAGATCATAGGATTCTGACTGCAAATCAATATATACCTGCCGGATTGTATCATAGGGATTGTAATAAAGATAGGTCGGATAAGCTGCCTCATTGAAATAATCTGTTTTCAAAGCATCAAGCCTGAGGATCATCTCAACATTAGTCGTATCGATAATACCTCCAAAAATGCCGACATGTGAGGAACCATATAGTGCAAAATTTGTTGATCCCCAGCCGCTGCGTGCAAAATCCCCGGTAGCAAACGGAGAGTTATCTGAATTCAGGTCGACCTCCCGCATTGCCTCATGGGCAATATAGGATTTAGGGTCATATACTTTTGACCAGGCTTCTCCATCCTGGTTGTCATCGGGAAGATAATTTGTATAAAAAAGACGTGTGGCATTGGCCAGGTTTAACATCCACTTTCCGATTGTCCTGGCAAACCGATCATCATACCTGACCATCGGGACAAGTGCACCGGCTTGTTCAAAACCATTCATAATAAAGGCGTAGCCATCAAACAATGCTTCTCCGATGAGTCCATCACAATCATATCCACCCCAATTACCGAGTGTTGCTCCCCAGTAACGCACATTTTCTTCAGGCGTAAAACACCAGTTGGTAAGTTTATATATATCATAGGAGGTGCCTAGCTCAGCATTCATTCTGGCTGCTGCATAAACGCCGTATGGAAGTTGTAACTCGTAAGAGGGATTCGTCCCCCAATTATTCAAAAACTCCAAACACCATTCAGCGCCGATTCTATATTTTTCTGCACCTGTTTCCAGATAGGCATTGTAGAGGATCCAGGCGATAGCTCCTGCAGCTTCAGGTTGGCGAACACCTGATGCTAGAGGTTGCATTTGTGACAAATTAAACGCCCGGTAGTTCATATATGGTGCAGCCCACGGTGTGACATCACCCCCCATTGTTTCTACTGCTGTCAACCATTGATCAGCAACACTGGTAAATTGATGAGCGAAATCGCCCGTCCCGCGGTACAAATCATAGAGTTGATAAAAAAAGATGTTGGGCATTGTATCATACCACCAGTCACTCCCACTACTGGCTATCCATCCATTTAAGTACACATTTTCTTCCGGGCGGTTATTAAAAAATTCCTCACACATCAACACCCAGTTTGTACCATCCTGATCACTCTTATCGATACCGGCTAATGTTGCTCCTATTACAGCAGGAAGAATGTTGATTGCTTCTGCATTGCTTGGTGCATATGTTCCCACTGCACTATGAAGACCGAAACTGTTGTGTTCGGGGTAATTCACGGTCTGAGTATGCATCCAGATCAACGGTAAGTATTGCCCGGAAAGAGAAAAATCAAAAACCAATGAATCATAGCCCAATGTCACCTTTTTCCAATCTCGCATCTCATAAGGTTCAGGCTGATTTGGCATCTGTTCGATTCTCGGTATGTTTACTTGTTGACAGAGACCAGAACTAACCACTATGGCCAATAAGGTGAAAATTTTCGTTCTCATTATATGATCCACTTTTTAATTTACAATCGTATTTAATATTCAAAAATAATCATACACAAGGGATTGAGATTATTATGTCATCTCCGTAAATAATCGTTTAAAGTGAAAACTTTGATATCCTCAATCCTCAGGTTACCGGGATCATCAGCAATAATTTCCAGTTCCTTTTTTTCTCCTGGTAATAGTATAAATCCCCGGTCCGAGAAACGAACACCCTTATAATATAAGTCTACAAACAATGCCGGTTTCTCTGATGTAAGTATCAGTTTATTTGCAACATCTCGCGAAATTTGAATAGCTGATGCTGGTGCTTTTAGGTGTTTCCATTTTTTCGGAATAAAATAGTTTCTATCAATAATATAATTTTGCTCATCCCTCAAAGATGTGATAAATATCAGATTTCCTGATTGTGTTAGATCCTTGGTCTTAATCTTTATTACCTGCTGCTTTTCATCTTGTTTCAGAGATACCATATTTGTTTCTGATTTGACAAATTGATTTTTTAATAGATCTATAATACTGTATTCCAATAGCCCTTTAAATTCCTCACTACTTTCATTGACCACAGTGGCCGTAATCCCCGCCTCAGAGTCCCTGATTAGTATAGTGGGATCAGAGAAGATACTTTTTATAAAGAAATATGAGATTTTGGGATTTAGCTCTGAATCCACTAGTGACCAACTGGTCACTGGCCAGCAATCATTTAATTGCCAGATGATACTTCCTGCAGTTTTTGGCCAGCGGTTCCGCCAGTGTTCCAGACAAGTTTTGAGGGCAAATCCTTGATTGAGTTGGGTGAGATAGATGAAATCTTCCCAGTTGGTCATAAGCGGAAGATGCCCGGCCAAAAATCTGATGAGACGTTCATTACCCTCAATCTGTTTATTATGAAATTCAAAGATTTCATCCTGAATATACCGATTTTCCTCTTTGATAACGCTGTTTAAAGTATCTATATTTGCCGGACCCTGAAAGCCAAATTCAGAAACAAAAAGACTCTTATCATTTTTAACATTTTGATAGTCAATCCACCCGCTCCAGATCTCCCAGGCATGCCGGTTTCCACTTTTAACCGAATTTGGATCTTCTTCTAATCCAAACGGTGTCGTTGGCCAATAGGGCCTATTTGGATCTAATTCCTGACTTATTTCTTTTAATTCATGATGGAAAAGAGAATATCCAGGCATTGTCTTATACGATCCCAGGTTTTCACGATACCAGATCCATTCATTTTCATTGTTGCCACACCAGATAATGATCGAAGGGTGGTATTGCAGTTTGGTAACAATTTCTCGCGCTTCTTTTCGAACATTTTCCATAAAAAAATCATTTTCCGGGTATGATGAACAGGCAAACATAAAATCCTGCCAAATCAGGACACCCAGCTGGTCGCAGAGTTCATAAAAATCTGGTTGCTCATAAATTCCCCCTCCCCATATACGAAGAATATTCATTCCCGCATCCCTGGCCATTGTGACAATTTTTTGATATTTAGATTCACTTATCCGGGGAATAAAAGAATCTGCAGGAATCCAGTTTGCTCCTTTCAGATAAACTGGTTTACCGTTAATTTTAAAATAAAAAGTCTGTTTTGCATCTTCCTGTAGTACCAATTCAACAATACGGATTCCGATTTTTCGCTCAGCCTGATCCAGTAATTCGTCGCTATTCGATAAGGTCACTTTCAAGTCATAGAGTGGTTGATCCCCATGTCCATTTGGCCACCATGCTGATGGATCTTTTACTTCCAATGGTATTTCTATTATATTTGAATTTCCTTCTGAAGTATCGCGATTCGTCGCGTCGCTACCGGATTTAATGGAGACTGATTTAAGCTGGCTGATTTGTTTATCTTTTAAACTAAGATCGCATTTTATCTCATAGTCTCCATCCGACTGCGTTTTCAAATCTATTTTAATTACAACTTTCGCAAATGAATCATCCAACTCAAGCGTATCAAACCTGACAGACTGAATCCATGCTTGATCCAACTGTTCCAGATAAACAGGCCGCCAAATTCCAACTGTCGGAAATGCTGGCCCCCAATCCCAACCAAATGAATATTGTGCTTTTCGCAAATATGTGCGCTCCTTATTACGAGCGGAAAATATTTCACCATATTGATGGAGCAAATCTCTACCTATGTTCATTGGTGATTTGAACCGAACCTGCAGCTGATTTCGCGAATCTCTTAAGATCTTGCTTATGGGAAAACGATAGCGACGAAACATATTATTGGTTTGACCAACAACTTGTCCATTAAGCTCAACTTCAGAGACCGTATCCAGACCATCAAATACAAGAAAGAGATTTTCACGATTCATTTCTGCCGTGAGGTCAAATCCTACTTGATAAACCCAGTTTGATTCAGCGATCCATTTTAAACTTTTTTCATTATCAGAGAAAAAAGGATCCTTAATTTTATTTGCATTTAAGAGATCTGTATGAATTGTTCCGGGAACCGAGGCGGGAAACCAATCCTGTACTGCAGCAATATTAAATTCATTTGTGATTCGATCTGCGGACTCATTCCCGAGTTTAACTTTCCATTTATCGTGTAATAGCCATTTTTTTCTCATATTTCCTCGTTTCTTGTTACTCGAATGGCATGGCATGCCATGCCTCTACAAGAATACACATTGCTCGTCAAATCATGAATGATTTGATCCCGATCAGATTTCCAGAAGAAATCGTATGATCGGGATTTCTCGTTTCTCGATCCTCGATAAATCCTGGCATTTCATCAAGTCTTTTTAACACGAAGTACATGAAGTGCACGAAAAATATTATATTATATCTCTGAGATCTCTGTGTTCTCTGTGGTTAATTTTTAAAATATTCTTTTAACAAGATTTCTCTTGAAAACGGATTTTGTTCAATCGCCAGTAGAGCCAGTAGAGCTTCGATCGTTGATTCAGCCCCTGAGTTGAGATTGATGCTCCCATCCGCATTTATTCCATCATAGCATCTGCCACTTTCAGGATGATACATTTGTGCATTTGCAAAATTATCACCAAAGAACCAGGATGATATGTTACCTGCTTGTTTTGCATAAGATGAGTCACCCGTCACTTTATAGGCTTCCAGACAGGCATAGATCATCGGACGAACTCCGTAGGCGATCTGTGGTGCCTGTTTATAATCCGTTATTATTATCTGATCAATTGGTTTTTTTAGCCTGAATTCGCAGGCGTAATTTTCTTTTATTAGGAAATGATAGAAATGTTGTAGTTCCAGCTGGCTGCAGCTGAGGTATTTATCTTTTTTTGTCACCTGATATGCCTTCAACAAAACATAAGCCTGAACAGAACCCCAGGCATGCCAGTTATTTTCCCAGCTGAGAAAAGCACCAAAGGGAAAGTTCAATGAATCACCGGCTTGCATCATGATAATACCGTCACACAAGTGTTCAATAAGATCATAAACCTTTTGATCTTTATCGTACTGATAATAGTTTAATAAACCTAAAACCAGTGTTGCCCCCTGATCGCTACCACCCTGACTGGGAAGCCAGGCTGGAATTTCAAAACCCTCTACCATCCTGTAATTTTTTGTTAATGGATAATCCCCCACGACCCGTTCCATTGTCTTTGAAATACTCTCCCAAATTTGTTCTGCTAAACTTTTATCATATGAAAGTATTGTTGGATAGATCTCAGATAACGCCCACAGAGCCCTCCAGGTCCACCAATTATCTATAGGGATACTCCTTTTATAGGTTTTATTTATGCTATTATCTTCCAAAACAAAATTATAGAAATAGCCATTTTCGGCCTGCATATAGAGCAAGAATTCAATTAGCTCTTTTACCTTTGATATATAGCTCTTATCTCCGGTATACAGAAAATAGTTATGATAGAAAATAGCCGCTCGCGCCACATCATCAACACAGGCAATTCCTTCGTGCTTCTCCCAGGCCCATTTATAATCCGGATGATCACTGTAAATATGAATAATTGCCATCGTTTTTCCTTCGATTTCAATCTGTTCATATAGATGGTCAAGATGCGCCGGATTTAATAATGATTCACTTGATTCAAGTGACCTGTTTGTCTCACATCCAAAAACAAAAATGAGTGATATTATTGCAAATTCTTTAATCCAAAATCTAAAATCCAAAATCTAAAATCCTTTATGAGTTATCACAGTTTCGCATGATATCTAGATTTTTTTCAACACGAAGTGGATCCTTCGACCTTCGGTCTCAGGATCCACTTCGTGTTTAAAACGATTATTGAATGACCAGAGACTATCCCTCTTTTGAAGAGTGAGCACTTTGGTCTTTATGGTTTATGTTCTACAACACG
>Ga0209536_100002709_pt1 | contig 28846 bp, 26 predicted proteins | sample DeeMarSeWOR28_12_FD_187461 | JGI IMG/M metagenome (GOLD analysis project Ga0209536, IMG submission 187461) | Marine sediment microbial communities from White Oak River estuary, North Carolina - WOR-2-8_12 (SPAdes) (version 2) | ecosystem: Environmental > Aquatic > Marine > Intertidal zone >...
CCCCCGCAGAAGCTTCCCGCCCTCAGTGTCACGTAGGCATAGTCGCCTTGGGCCACCACGGGATCGCAGCTGGTGACGTGTGCAAACGCGGAGAGCTTCCTCGGGTTATCAGGGTTGGTATTGTCGTATATGAACATTCCCGTGGTGGATCCAATGAACAGGTAGTTCCCGTACGGAAAGATCGTTTCGATACCCCAGCCAACGTCGACCGTGCTCCAGAGACTTGGATTGACGGGATCGTCAATCCGCACGAGCTGGATGTACGAATCGTGAAGGGCGTACAAGTAGGGGTCGACAATGGTGAACCGGGCCATCGATCCGCCTGTGCCAGTCACGGCTGTGGGGGCCGCGCTCCTCTCCCCGCTCTGATTAACTACGTCATACGGGAAATCCGTGCGCACGCGCTCGGTTCGCGTCAGCTCCCATCCCACGACGACGCCGAGGCTCTCATCGGGACTATCGACTCGGCTGCCGGCGACGAAATCTTCCTCGATCCAGGGCGATGGGGTCATATACGGAAAGGCGTCTTCTATCCGTGCGGCCTCAACGGCATTCAACGGGTCGGCGACGTCGATCGCGACGAGGTCCACATAGCTGTCGGCGTACAAGGTGGTGCCCTTTATTGCCATGTCGACGTTGCCGGGGATCGGGATGAAGGCAATCTTCTGCGGCGAGGATGGGTCGGTGTTGTCGATGACGTGGATGCCCTCGTAGAGCTCGTTGATATAGATGTAGCTGTCTTTGACGTAGATCTTGCCGGTTGTACCGATATCTACGGGGCCCACCGCCTCGACCGGCGTTCGGAGCTCCGCATAAGTGAGGTAGATCGGCGAGAACACCGATACCCGCTCATAATCTGTGCAACCGGTAACAACGAAAACTGTTGCCGCTACGATGACCACCGCGGCGAAGACGGGCGACGTCCTAAGGGATTTTCGCATTTTCGCATGCTCCATGGTCACGCCTCCTGGCTTTTCGGAGTGACCCGAAGCCCGCTAGTCGGCTCCCGGAGAAGCCTCTCGTAGCCCGTATCACGCCTCATGCAGCAAGCTAGCAAGCTTCGGGTAACTGTGGTTGGTCTCATGAGTGGGACGCTCCATTGTGGAATACCCCGGATCCCTGCTCCGCGTCACACAGAGCAAGCACCGGCGGTCCGCCTTCGTTGCAGACACTCACGTGGCCCATCTCACTGGAACAGGCGTTTGCCGAGCGGCGGGCTGACCCGTCGTCCTTCCCGGCGCGCCCGGTCTCCATTCAGCCGCCGGAATGGGTGAGTCTGGAAAGAATCGAAGGGCTCGGCGGCAAGGCCGAGCCCTTCTGATGGAGGCGCGGGGAATCGAACCCCGGTCCGAACCTCGATCCAAGATCGTCTCTACGTGCGTAGGCTACGCTTTAGTGTCTCCGGTGGCAGGCACGCAGCCATCCAACCACCGAACCAGCTCCCTCAAGATCTCGCCCTCGGCCCGGGAGCACTACCGAAAGCCAGCCCGACTTTGCGATACCCGCGCACCGCCTCAGGCGGGCTGCCACGCGGGCAGGTGCGCAAGCAGAGCTTACGCAGCCATAGCCAATTCAGTGTTGGCAGTTGTGTTGGTTTCCCAGTTGTTTATCCAGGTGACTGAGAACCTGGGCACGCAACGAAGTCTTCACTAGACCCGTCGAATCCTGTCGCCCCCTTTCGACTTAAATCTATCCAGCAGAGGGAGTTAGCGACAGGGGCGGGGCGGAGAGCGGGGAGCGGAGGCTCGGCCGGAAAAGGCGTGCTCGAGGCACCCCACGTTGTTCCGGCGCTGAAGCGCCGGCTCGGCGGCACTGCGTGCCGGCCTGTCTTGAAAGACGGGGCGGGTCCGTCCTTCAGGACGAGCCGCGCAGCGCCGAGCGGAAGCTTCAGCTTCCGAAGCGACTCGGCGGCGCGTCGGCTATCCCGATCCCGCTCCCTGCTCCCCGCTCCCGCTCGTCGATCTCGCCCAGTCCCGGTCTACGTGTCCTGGTTGATCCTCGACGCCGCCGCGGCCGCGCCGAATCCGTTGTCGATGTTGACCACGGTGACGCCCGAGGCGCACGAGTTGAGCATGGCGAGCAGCGCCGATACGCCCCCGAAGGCGGCGCCGTAGCCGACGCTGGTGGGGACGGCAATGACCGGCACCTTGACCAGGCCACCCACCACACTGGGAAGCGCGCCGTCCATCCCCGCCACCACGATGACAACGGCGGCGCGCTGCAGCTCCTCGCTGTGGCGTAGCAACCGGTGGATGCCCGCTACGCCCACGTCGTACAGCGTCTCCACGCGGTTGCGCAGCACCCGACCCACCACCGCAGCCTCCTCGGCAACTGGGAGGTCGCTGGTTCCGGCACTCACCACCAGGATCGTGCCCCTGCCAGTCGCTTCCGGCTCGGGGTCGGGCGCGAGGTAGATCGTGCGGGCCAGGCGGTTCGCCTCGGCTCGCGGGAACGCCTGCAGCACCGCCTGCTGCGTCGCGGCGTCGGCCCGCGTCGCGAGGAAGGTGCCGTTCTGCCGCTCCAGCGACTGGCAGATCCCCACGACCTGCTCGACGGTCTTGCCCTCGGCGAACACCACCTCCTGGAACCCCTGGATCAGAGGCCGCATGTGATCGACGTTGGCGTAGGACAGGTCTTCTACAGGGAACCGGCCCAGCCGCTCCTGGGCCTGCGCCGCCGTGATCTCGCCCCGCTCCAGCGCGCCGAGCAGCTCAATCAGCCAGTGATCGCTCAAACCGAGACCGCCTGCCGCTCCAGATAGGCCCGGAATATCCCGGCTATCTCGTCCATGGAATCGATGGAGTGCAACTCGAGGCGCAGCGCTCCGGAGCCGGGAAGGCCCCGGGTGTACCATCCGAGGTGCTTGCGAAACTCGAGCGCGGCGCGCCGATCGTTACCCTTTATCTCACGGTGCAGCTCTGCGTGCCTAAGGGCCACAGCAAACCGCTCGTCTGCTCCGGGCGCTGGGCTCGGGCGACGACCGTCCAGCAGGGCACGCGCGTCACGGAAGATCCACGGATTCCCGAACGACCCGCGCGCTATCATGATACCGGCGCAGCCGGTCTGAGACCACATCGCGTGAGCGTCGGCACCGCACTTGACGTCCCCGTTGCCGACCACCGGAATGTCGAGTGCGGCGACCACCGCGGCGATCTCATCCCAACGGGCTGCCCCTTTGTACATCTGTGTCCGGCTGCGCGGGTGCAGCGTCAATACCGCCGCGCCGGCATCCTGGCAGCGCAGCGCGATCTCCACCGGGTTGCGCAGCTTCTCGTCCCAGCCGCTCCTGATCTTCACCGTGGTGGGAAGCGGAGTGGCGCCGCGCACCGCCTTGACGATGCGCTCTACCAGATCGAGGTCTTTGAGACAGCCGGATCCACCGTTTCGCCTGACCACCTTCTTGACCGGGCAACCGAAATTGATGTCGATGAAATCCGGCTCGTAGTGCTCGCTCACCAAACCGGCGGCTTCGGCCATGGAGGCAGGATCGGCACCGTAGAGCTGGATTCCGATGGGTCGCTCGCCCGGCGTGAAGAATGCCCCGTCGTGCACGCTTTTGTTGCCGCGGCGCAGCCCCTCCGACGACAGAAACTCGGAGACAACCACGTCGGCACCGAAATCCCGGCACAGCAGCCGGAACGGGGGCTCGGAGATACCCGCCATGGGTGCCAGGAACAGCGGCACCGAAGGATTGACCGGATAGGGGAATAGCATGACACCGGATCTTAACGAACGCCCGGGACGGCAGCAACCAAACCGTTTGACAGTCGGCTCCGACTCCGGTTAGCTTGCTATCTTGATTTGGAATTACGTTAAACAAACGTCACAAAGATTGCGACCATGCACTTACGAGAGTTCTTTTCTCCTGATGCCATAAAGCTCGGGCTGGAGGGTAACAGCAAGGACGAGATCTTGAAGGAGCTCATCTCGTTGCTCTCTCTGGACGAGAAGTCCGAGGGAATGCTGTACAAGATGCTCAAGCGGCGTGAGAACCTGGGGTCCACAGGAATCGGACGCGGCATCGCGATTCCCCATTGTCGTTCACTGGTGGTGAGCCGGCTACGCGTCGCGTTCGGACGGAAACCGCAGGGCATCGACTTCAAGGCCATCGACGACAAGCCGGTCTACAACTTCTTCTTGATCGTGGCTCCGCCGCTCGAGGTGTCGAACCAGTACCTGCCGGTGTTGGGCAAGGTGGCGCAGTTCGCCAAGGAACCGGATGTCCCCGAGCGATTGGAAACACTCGACTCACCACAGAAGTTCATCGACCTGCTCGGCGAGAAGGACATCTAGCAGCCGCTGCCGGCCTGCCAGGCGAGCGACGCATAGTCGGATGCGGGCTCGCCGCGCACTACGTCGTCGATCGTTTCACGCTCGCGGACGACCGCCCAGCGATTCCCGTCGACCAGTACCTCCGGTGCGCGGGGACGCGAGTTGTATGTCGAGCTCATAGTGAAGCCATAGGCACCCACCCCCAGCACCACGAGCAGAGTTCCGCGTGTGACCGGGGACAGGTAGCGATCCACCCCGATGAAATCGCCGGTTTCGCAGATCGGCCCGACCACGTCTACCGGCTCCGTAGCAGCGGTGCCGCCCACCACGCAGATGTCATGCACCGCGCCGTACAAGCTGGGTCGTATGAGATCGTTCATTCCGGCGTCCACCACCACGAAGCTGCGGCCGCCGGACTGCTTGCGATGGACGCAGCGCGTGAGCAGGTGGCCGGCATTGCCCACCAGAAAACGTCCCGGTTCCAGCATCAAACACAGTCCGGTTTCACGCGCTAGCGGCTGTATCGCCTGGACGAACTCGCCGACTTCAAGTGGCCGCTCGGTCGTATACTTTATACCGAGCCCACCGCCTACGTCCACGCTCTCGAGCCCGTCAACGCCGGCCTGCCGCAGCTGGGCCACCAAAGGGGCCAATCGCGCCGCTCCCTGGCGATAGCTGTCGGCCTCCATGATCTGGGAACCGATATGCATGCCCAGGCCGCGCAACGAGAGATGCTCGCGCCGGTCCGCCCACACGCCGAGGCGGACGACTTCGTCGAGTGGCACCCCGAACTTCATACCGCGTTCGCCGGTCTGGGTGTAGGGGTGCGTGCTGGTTGCCACGTCCGGATTCACGCGGATTCCAACGCGGGCTACCACACGCAGATCGCCGGCCACCTCATCGAGCAATTCCAGCTCGTCGCGCGACTCCACGTTTATCTGACCGACGCCGCTGGTGACGGCTGCCTCCAGCTCGCTGCGGGTCTTCCCCACCCCACTGAAAACCACGTCCTCCGGCTCGTAGCCGGCACGCAACACCCGCGTTAGCTCGCCACCCGACACGATGTCGGCTCCGGCTCCCAAGCCGCGCAGCAGTTGTAGGACGGTGCGGTTGCTATTGGCCTTCACCGAGTAGAGCACGCGGTGCGGCATGTCCGACAGCGCTTCAGTCAGATCGCGATATCTGGCTCGGATCACGTCCGCGCTGTACACGTAGACCGGAGTGCCTACCGCGCCCGCGATCCGCTCCAGCGTGGCGGCGGGGATCTCTAGTACGCTTTGGCCCACACCGCCTCGGTTACCGCCTGTTCCCCGCACCAGACACAGACGGTCGGTGCCGGGTCGGAACGGAACTCGGGATCGGGAAGCACACGGACGGTCGCCTTGGTGCGGTCCTTGACTTCGATCTCGCAGCGCTCCCCACCACAGTATCCTCCGTAGGCGAAGCCGCCGGGGCCCTCCATGAGATCGATCAGCTGCTGTTTGGTGACCGACCGCACCGTATTCTGCTCTCGCCGGGTCGTCGCCGCGGCCAGCAGCCCATCCTGGATCTCGCTGAACACGCGGGGGATGGCGGCAGCCAGATCCGCCAGCTTGACCGGTGCCTTGCCGCCGCTGCGACGCGCGACCATGGCCTGCTGGTCCGCTACGTCACGCGGCCCTATCTCGATGCGCACGGGAACACCGTTCCCTTCCCACTCGTAGTACTTGGCTCCCGGCTTCAAGCCGTCCCTCGCATCGAGCTGGATTCTGACGCCGGTCGCACGCAATTCCTGCTCGATCCGTTGGGCAACGTCAAGAACAACCGAACGCTGTTCATCCGATTTCCAGATCGGGACTATCACAACCTGCGTCGGAGCCAGCCGCGGCGGACACACCAATCCCGTATCGTCGCTGTGGCTCATGATCAGACCACCGATCAATCGCGTCGACACGCCCCAAGAGGTGTTCCAAACGTGCTCCAGATCTCCAGCGGCCGTCTGATACAGGACCTCGAACGCCTTGGCGAAGTTCTGGCCGAGGTTATGCGAGGTACCCGCCTGAAGTGCTCTGTTGTCCTGCATCATCGCTTCGCATGCATATGTTCGCACGGCGCCGGCGAACTTCTCGGATTCGGTCTTGAGCCCCGTGACTACCGGCATCGCCATCCACTCCTCCATGAAACGACGGTAGACGCCGAGGATCAATCTCGTCTCCTCCTCCGCCTCCTGATCGGTCGCGTGCGCCGTGTGACCTTCTTGCCACAGAAACTCGGTGGTGCGGAGAAACAGCCGAGTTCTCATCTCCCAACGCACGATGTTGGCCCACTGATTGATCAACAGCGGCAGATCGCGATAGCTCTGAATCCACTTGGCGTACAACGAATAGATGATGGTCTCGGACGTGGGTCGCACGACCAGCGGCTCCTCCAGCTCCTTACCCCCGCCACGCGTCACTACAGCGGTCTCGGGCGCGAAGCCCTCCACATGTTCCGCTTCCTTGGCTAAGAAGCTCTGCGGAATGAACAGCGGGAAATACGCGTTCTGGTGGCCCGTCTCCTTGAACATATCGTCGAGGGCGCGTTGCATCAGCTCCCAGATCCCATACCCTCTGGGCCTTATCACCATGCAACCTCGGACCGGCGAATAGTCAGCCAGTTCGGCGCGCATGATCACGTCATTGTACCACTCGCTGAAATTCTCAGCTCGTGGAGTAATGCCACGTTCTTGGCTCATCTACTCGATTGCCTCGATCCGTTCATTGTAGTTTCATGGTGTTCGTAGTGAGAATGACCCATGTGATGACAGTCAACTCCACTGATACCCCTCCACGAGCGACTCCATCGCAACGTGTTCTTCGGTTCCGGTTCCCAAGTCGCGCACCACGACTTTACCCTGCGCGCGTTCATCGGGTCCGATCACCACTGCTCGTTTCGCCGGTCGTGACGCAGCCAGTTTCAGTTGCTTGGCGACCGACTGTTGCTTGAGAGCGTACTCGACCCTGAGTCCTCTATCCCTGAGCTGGCGTGTGACACGCAGCACGTGAGGTACGTCTTCGCCCGTAACCGCCACCAGAAAGGCATCAAGTCCCACTTGCGCGCTCGGTGGAGCACCGCTTTCCGTCACCAGCTCTCCCAGTACTACGTCTCCCATTCCGAATCCAACTGCAGGTAGGTCGGTTCCCCCCAACGCCGCCAGCAGGCCATCGTACCGTCCACCGCCACAAATCGCTCGCAGCGCCTTGTGCGCGTCGAACAACTCGAACACGATACCGGTGTAGTACGCCAACCCACGTACTATGCACAGGTCGACATCCACGTACTCGCTCATGCCCAGCGCATCGAGCGCTGCGACACAACGGCTGAGGGGCTCGCCCGCGTCCCGGCCGCTCGGAGCTTCATCCAGCGCGGCCAGGACTTGGTCCATTCCGCGAATGTCACCCAGAGCCAGAACCCGCTGCGACATTTCTGATGAGATGCCGGCTGAAGCGGCCAGGCCGTCGATCAATGCGTCGCGCGATTCTCGCTCGATCTTGTCGATGTACTGAAACGCTACCGGTACCTGGGCTTCGCTCAGCCCCAGCGCGTCGACCAGTGCGCGCACGGCCCGCCGGTCCGAGATCCGGGCGCGCACCTCGGCGGGTCCCAATCCGAGCTTGCGGGTGATGTCGATCGCGGCCGCAATCAACTCGGCGTCGGCCAGAGGGCCCGGCTCGCCGATTATGTCCATGTTGAGCTGGAAGTGCTCTCGCAGCCGCCCTCGCTGCGGCCGCTCGTAGCGCATCAGTTGGGGCAGGGAAAACCAGCGGATCGGTTTCTTCAGCGCGCGACCGCGGGCCGCGACCATCCGTGCCAGAGTGGGGGTCATCTCGGGACGGAACGCGACCGATCTGCCACCGCGGTCCTCGAACGTGTAGAGCTGTCCCACGATCTCCGCTCCACTCTTCTTCACGTAGAGTTCGAGCGGTTCGAGAGGCGGCCCGTCGTACTCCTGGAATCCGTAGCGGCTGGCTACGTCACGCCACGCGGCGAAGATGTGGTTCCGGAGAGCTGCATCATCAGGGTAGAAATCTCGAAATCCGGGCAGCCCTTGCGATTGCATCGCCACAATCTACCCGAGCGGCGGGAACCCGGGCAAGCGGCTCATCGCGTCGCCCACGGTGTGGAACGAACCCGTTACCAACACCGTTGCGGCTCCGCGTTGCACACCAGCGAGTGCGCCATCGAAATCGGACTCCACGTTGACAGGGCATGCTGCCAGACGCTCCATGGATGCCAGGTCAGACCGGCGATGCCGGGGCGCCGAGGGCGGTGTCGTCAGCCACAAAGAATCAACCACGGCACCCAACATGCGCAGCATGGTCGGATGATCCTTGTCTCCCAGTATTCCCAGCAATGCGTGCAGTGGCCGGGGAACGCATGCCGCCTCGATGCCAGCCACCAAGACGGCAAAGGCGGCGGCATTGTGCGCCACGTCAAACAACCACTTGCCTCTGCGATCGAATCGTCCAGCGAGCTTTGCGCCGGCGATGCCATCGGCGGTATCGCGTGGGCTCGGTCGCAAGTGATCTGGGAGGGCGTCCAGCACGGCCGCAGCCACTGCCGCGTTGCGCCGCTGATGCGCACCGGCCATGGCAACGGCACCGGAGTAAGTTGCGTGCCGCGGCACCATACGTACGTCAGCTCCCGCTGCCCTACCCTGCTCCGCTAGCACTGCAGCGATCGCCTCATCGGTTTCACCGATAACGAACGGGCGTCCCGGCTTGGCGATGCCGGCCTTCTCGCGGGCGATGTCCTCCAGTGAGTTACCCAGATAGTCGGTGTGCTCCATACTCACCGATGTCACCGCGCCGACCAGCGGATCGATCACGTTGGTGCTGTCCAACCGGCCTCCCAGGCCGACCTCGACCACCGCCATGTCAGCCCCCCGCGCGGCGAAGTCCGCCAACGCGATCGCGGTCGTGGCCTCGAAGAAGCTGGCCCCGATCCGTGCGATCTCTTCGAGCAGGGTCGCAGTCCAGTGGGCAAATGCGGCTTCCGGCATGGGCCGGCCATTCACCAGCATGCGCTCGCGTACGTCGACCAAGTGGGGAGACGTGTAAAGCGCTACGTTGAGTCCGGATCGCATTAGCGCGCCAGTCACCATCACGGCTACCGAGCCCTTGCCGTTGCTGCCCCCGATGTGGATCGTGCTGTAATGCCGCTCGGGGTTACCCAGCAGCGACAGCAGCGTACGGGTAGGTCCCAGCGACCACTCCTTGCCGGCGGCGGGACGTGCGGAGAGGAACTCGTAGGCTTGCTGGAAGGTCAGGCTCAGCCGTCTGCCTCTGCCGGCGGCAGGCCTTGCATCATTCTCAGTAGCCGCGCCGTGGTATCGCGCAGTTCGTGTCGTGCAACAACGCGGTCGACCATCCCGTGGTCGGCCAGGAATTCGGCAGTCTGAAAGCCCTCGGGCAGGTCCTGCCGGATCGTCTGCTGAATTACCCTGGGACCCGCGAATCCGATAAGTGCACCCGGCTCAGCAAGGTTCACGTCACCCTGCATCGCGTACGAGGCGGTGACACCACCAGTGGTAGGGTTGGTCATGACCGAGATGTAGGGGATCCGCTCGTCGCGCAGCCGCGCCGTCATTGCCGATGTCTTGGCCAGCTGCATCAGGCTGAGCACTCCCTCCTGCATCCGCGCGCCGCCGGAAGCCGAGACGATGACCAGGGGAACGCGCTCGTCGAGCGACCTGGTCGCCAGCCGCGCGATCTTCTCGCCCACCACAGAACCCATGGAGCCGCCCAAGAATGCAAACTCCATGGCACCGAGATTGATGTCGATGCCGGTGAGAGTTCCGTAGCCGGTCACGATCGCTTCTTGCGGGCCGACCTGCTTTACCGCTCGGGAGATGCGCTCCGAATAACCTTCGAACTGCAGCGGATCGACCGATCGCAGATCCGTGTACAGCTCCGTGAAGCTGTCTGGATCGGTCAAGATCTCGATATAGCGGCGCGCACCGATCCGCCGGTGGTAGCCGCACTCGGGACACACCTGCAGCGCCCGGTCGAAGTTCTCGCTCAGATCGACGTGGCCGCACCGCTCGCACTTGTCCCACGCATCGGGAGGTATCTCCAAACGCTCGCGCAGCGCCCTGCGTCGCTTACGGTCTTTGCGAAACCACGCCATGCTTCAGGCTATCTCCTCACGGCCAAACATGTCCGCCCGATCAACCCGGCCCGCCGAGCGTACCAATCTGGCCGTGCGGCGGCCGGTGCGCCAGCCCCGCATCCCTCAGACATTGAGATAGCGAAGCCCGTGCGCTTCCCAGGACACGCGCAAGCAGAGCCCGATCGAGATACAGCAGGTCAACATGAACGATCCGCCATAGGAGAAGAACGGCAACGGGATCCCGGTTATCGGCATGAGACCGACCGTCATGCCGATGTTTACGATGGTGTGCGTCAGCAGCATTGTGGCAACACCAGCCACCACCATGCTTGAGAACGGATCGTTGGCTTTGCGCGCGATGCGCAGCAGCACGAATATCAGCCCCGTAAACAGGCTGAGAGTCGCCAGCACGCCAAGGAAACCCAGTTCCTCACCTACCACGGAATACACGAAATCGGTGTGCTGCGCCGGCAGGAACGCGAGGCGTTTTTGCGTCCCCTCGAGATAACCCACGCCGTAGAGCCCTCCCGACCCAACCGCGATCTTCGACTGGATTATGTGCCAACCGGTGGCCCGAGGATCCAGGTCCGGGTTGAGGAACGACGTCAACCGTTGCTGTTGATAAGGCTGCAGCCCCTGCCACAGCGTCAACGCCGTCGCTCCCGTAATGGCATTGGCAAACCAGATCGATAGTCCTTCGACGACATAGGGACGCAGCCACAGAATGAACAGAGTGAAGCAGACTATCCAGATGCCCCACGACAGCGTGGTAAACGACAACAACAGGCTGATGCCTGGAGACAGCAACAGCAGCAGCAGCGACGGCTTCAAGCCGGCCCAATACAGCGCACCGAACAGGATCGCGATGAACACGATTGCGCTCCCGAGGTCGGGCTGCAGTGCGACCAGCGCGAAGGGGATCCCCACCACGATCCCGGCCGGCAGTGCCTCCCATATACCGGCAGGTGGGTGACGGCGCGTCCCCAGGACCCGAGCCAGCATCAGGATGGTCGCCAACTTGGCGATCTCCACAGGCTGCCCCAAGCGCACGCCGAAGATGGCGATCCAGGACTTGGTGCCGGCAGCCGTGCCGGCGCCGACGCCGACGAGCAGCGTCAAGGCGAGCAGCAGGATCGCCGCACCGTAGAAGGCCGGAGCCACCCACTCGAGCAATCGCGGGGAGAGTCGGAACGCGACGAGCGCACCCGCCAGGCCCAACCCGATCCACACCAGTTGCCGCTTCCAGATATCCGCCACGGCGGACGGCACGTCGGTTTGCCCAGCCGAGTAGAGCGTCGCGAGTCCCAGGCCCACCAGCACCACGGCCAAGGCGACCAGTGACCTATCGAGCTGGTGCCGCTCCACCTGCACCTGCCTCGGCTGGTGTCCGACGGGTGAGAGACGTGTCCGGTAAGATGCGGATCGGCTGCGGGGCGGAGTCGGCCGGCAACAGGTATTCGATCACGGGAGAGGGCTCGATCTCGGCTCCAAAGAGATGCCGCTGGATGATGTTCGTCACCAGGGGCGCGACCGACGACCCGTGTTCGGCGAACTCCACCACTGCCCCTACCACGATCTCGGGATCCTCGGCGGGGGCAAAGCCGACGAACCAGCCGTGGGGCAGGCCGTGCGGGTTTTGCGCCGTACCGGTCTTTCCCGCGATCCTGAGTTGCGACACCCTGGCACCCATTGCGGTGCCCTCCTCCAACACCATGACCAGCGCCTCGCGCAGCTGGGCCAGGTGCTCGGCCGACAGATCGAGGGAGGACTCATTGGCGGCATCGGTGCGTACCAGCCACGGATCGAAAGCGACACCATTTTGATTGGCGAGTTTGGCGTAGAACTTCACCATGTTGATCACCGTCTGCGAGTTCTCGCCCTGACCAATCGCCAGGTTGAGCGTGACGCCTGAGGTCCAGCCCCGGGGACCATAGCGCTGGTCGTAGTAGTCGACCGATGGGGGAAAGACCGGTTGCCGCTCATCGGGGAGATCTATGCCCGCGAGCTCGAGGAACCCCATCGCCGCCCCGTCAGCGAGGAGATCCGCCAGAGTGATCCGCAGGCCGAGTTGATAGAAGTAAACGTCGCAGGAGTGATAGATCGCCTCGCCCAACGTGAGATCGCCATGCCCTTCTTCGCGCCAGCAGCGGAAGTAACGATTGCCGTACAGCATTCCTCCCTCGCACGGGATGTCCATGTGCGAGTCGAGATCGACGAGACCGCGGTTGAGCGCGCTCGCCGCCACGGCCAGCTTGAACGGGGAGGCCGGCGCGTAGCGTCCTTCGATCGCCCTGTTGAACAGCGGGTTGTCCGGTGCTTGCGACAGAGCGCGCCATGTATCAGGATCCATGCCGCCGACGAAGAGGTTGGGATCGTAGCTGGGTGACGAGTAGAGCGCGAGGACCTCTCCCGACCGCGGATCCAGGGCCACCAACGCACCGCGCCATCCATCGGGGAACGCTCGATCTACGAACGCCTGCAGCTCGATGTCGATCGTAGTGCGCAGCGTGTCACCCTGCTGCGCCCGAACCCCGCCTTCTTGTACCTCTTTGACCGTGCGTCCCAGCGCATCGACCTCGATGAACCGCTGGCCGTCCTCTCCCCGAAGCGTTTCGTCGTACTGCCGCTCCAACCCGTCCCGCCCTACAATGGTCCCAATCCGCGCGCCCCTGAACTCACCACTGGCCAGCTCCTGCTCCGTAACCTCGCCCACGTAGCCCAGCACGTGCGCGACGATACTGCCGTGCAGATAGCGGCGCTTTGGCTGAGGCTCGATGACGAGGCCCTTTATCCTCAGACGGCTCTCCTCCAACGCGGAGACCAATTCGAAAGATGCGTCGCGGCGGATGATCGTCGGTTCGTGTGGCGCCCGGAGGAACCTTCGGACGATTGCAGCTATCTGGAGCGAGTCCAGATCGGCAATCGGGGCGATCAAATCCTCCAGTACGCGGCGCAGCGAGTCGGCGTCCGATGCGATCAGTGCGATCGTGTAGCCAGGCACGTTTTCCGCCAACACGACACCGTTGCGGTCCACTATCAATCCGCGTGGTGCCGGCACCGGCACGGGCCGCAGGCGGTTGTTCTCTGAATCGAGCTTGTAGCGGTCGGCCCCGAGCACTTGGATCCGGAAGAACGCGACGGCCAGAACGACGAACAGCAGAATCACCAGTAACCGCCCGGCGTCGGCCCGACGGGTTACTGCATGGGGATGAAACCAAGTCATTCGCTGATCCTGATGTGCAACAGCCTGCGGAACAGCAGCAGCACCACTGTGCCGGCTATTGCGGTTGTCAACGCCTTGAGGGGAGAAAAGTATGCGATCTGCCAAAAGACCGCTGAACCGTGAACGTGGCCACCGATGACTAGCACCAGAACGTCGCGGATCCAGGTGCCCGCGAAGAAGAAGGCGGCATTGACGAACAGGTTGTCGGCGAAGAACACGGCCTTACCCCAAGCCGCCAGGTACCCGACGATCGTGTGCGCCAGGGCACCGGCACCGAACGCGGTCGGCGACAGCGAGTCGGTCACGATGCCGACGACGAACCCGGCCACGGCTCCCTGTCCCGGACGGGCCCTGATCGCATATACGAGCAGTGCCAGGAACAAGAAATCCGGCATCACTCCCTCGATGCGCGCGTCTTCGGGCAGCGGTCTGACAGTGAACTGCAGGACCACCAGGAACAGCAATAGGGCGCCCAGTCGCCAGCGCTCGCTGATCGGTTTCACCGCCGCTCAACCTCGAATGCGTCGGCCAAGTCGCCCCCCAGGCCCGTCAGTACGATCACGTGCGACAGTGCGGCAGGGTGGACCGCCGGCTGGATGCGGTAGGTGCGGGACCATCCCTCGCGCCCTTGCTCGCCTTCGCGTTCGCCCTCCTCCGGCTCGGCAATCACCGTCCCGATTGGTATACCTATGGGATACACGCCACCCAATTCCAAGCCACGACCCGAAGTGCGAACCATGGCACCCACCGGGACCGTGCGGCGGAATGGAACGCCCCTCAACTCCATGAGAGTCGTGGTGGGGCCCTCACTCGTAAGCGGCCCGACTATGCCGAAGATGTAGTTGTCGTCGTCATCCTGTGTCATCGCGCTGGCCCGGAACTCCGCATCGGTCCATATCATCGCGTTGGACGTCCTCGCTTCGACCGATTCGATTACGCCGACAATACCCCCAGGTGCGATTACGGGGTCGTCCGGTTCGACGCCATGATCCCTTCCCACGGAAAGCTTCAGCATCGTCTCGTCGGCCAGATCGTCCTGACGTAGCACCTCCGCAGCCACGTGCTGCAGCGGCAGCCGCGCCGACAAATCCAGCAGCCGGCGCAGCCGTTCGTTCTCCGCCCTGATGGATTCGGTCTCGAGATCCTGTACCACCGCCGAGTCGATCTGCGCCATCCGCTCGGTCACCGTGGCCCGAGCCGCTTTCAGCAGTTCGACCTGTTCCTGCAGAGCTAGAAATGGGGCTGCTATGGTGTCGGTTATGCCCGAAGCAATGGCCAGCTGGATGTCGACTGGTGCCACCCGTGCGGCTACGGCGCAAAGGAGGCAGATCAGGCAGGCGACAGTATCGCGACGCGACGCGAAGCGTTCGGGCGCGACCGGCACGGGAACCTAGCTGGTGAGCACCGACCGGTACTTGTCGGGGTCGTCCAAAATCCGGCCCGTTCCCCGTACAACGCAGGTCAGCGGATCCTCGTCAACTCGGATCGGTAGTGAAGTCTCTTGCGACAGGACAACGTCCAAACCGCGAATGAGCGCGCCGCCGCCGGCCATCACGATCCCGCGATCGACTATGTCACTGGCGAGTTCGGGTGGCGTGATCTCCAGGGCCCTCCGCACGGCATCCACGATCTGTTGTACGGGTTCCTGGATGGCCTCGCGGATCTCGCTGGAGTGAATGCGGACAACTTTGGGAATGCCCGACACCAGATCGCGGCCCTTCGCCTCCATCTCCTTGTCGCTGTCCATTGGCGCGGCCGAGCCGATCTGGATCTTGATCATCTCCGCAGTGGGCTCACCGATGAGCAGGTTGTAGTTCTTGCGCATGAACTGCACGATGGCCTGATCCAGCTCATCTCCACCCGTGCGAATCGAAGTGTCGCTCACTATGCCGGAGAGCGCGATCACGGCGATCTCGGTGGTTCCTCCACCCACGTCTATCACCATGTTGCCTGTCGGAGTCTCGACCGGCAGCCCCACGCCTATCGCCGCCGCCATGGGCTCGGCGACCATGTACACCTCTTTCGCGCCAGCCGAGTGCGCGCTGTCGCGGACGGCGCGCTTCTCCACCTCGGTGATTCCCGAGGGCACACACACGATCACCTTGGGCTTGACCTTGAAGACGTGCTTCTGGATGATCGACTCCAGGAAATAGCGCAACATCTTCTCGGTCACGTCAAAATCGGCGATGACTCCGTCTTTGAGAGGTCGCACGGCGAGGATCCCCTCGGGGGTCCTCCCGAGCATTCGCTTGGCCTCGAGCCCGATCCCCTTGATGCGCGATGTCGCCTGCTCGACTGCCACAACGGAGGGCTCGTTCAACACGATGCCCTCACCGCGCACATAGATGAGCGTATTGGAGGTGCCCAGGTCTACGGCAATCTCGTTGGCGGGCAGCAAACTGCCCATTGAAAATTTGGGCCAGCGCATCCGAGTTCGCTAAGGGTGAACTATGGCGGGCGCTGTCAGGGCGCCCCGATATGTTTGAGGCGCCCTAACATAATGAATGCCGTAAGTTGAAACAAGATGGCTACTTACCGTATTCAGCCGCCGGTCACGACCAACTCGGGATCGACCACCTCGATCCCGAAGGCCTCCCCGACGCCCGGATATACGACCTGACCCTCGACAATGTTGCAGCCGAGGAACAGCGCCCGGTCGGTGAGGCAGGCCTCGCGCCAGCCCACTTCCGCCAGCCGCCGCGTGTAGGGGAAGGTGGCGTTGGTCAGCGCCAGCGTTGAAGTGCGCGGCACTCCTCCGGGCATATTGGCGACTCCGTAGTGCAGCACGCCTTCCACTACGTACACTGGTTCTTCGTGCGTCGTGGGCCTGATCGTCTCGATGCAGCCGCCCTGGTCGACCGAGACATCGACGACTACGGCGCCCGCCTTCATGAGCTTGAGATCTTCCCGCAGAACGAGGTGAGGGGCCTTGGCACCCGTTATGAGGACGCCGCCGACCACCAAGTCGGCCTTGGGCAGCTGCTCCAGGATATTGAGCCGGTTGGAGTAGACCAGATCTACGTTGGCGGGCATCACGTCCGACAGATATCGCAGGCGCTCCAAGGAGACATCGAACAGCGTCACGTGGGCACCCAGGCCCGACGCCATCTTGGCCGCGTTTGTACCGACCACGCCACCCCCCAGGATCAGCACTTCAGCCGGCAACACCCCTGGGACACCGCCCATCAGGAGTCCCCGGCCCCCGTAGTGCTTCTCGAGGTATTTAGCGCCCTCCTGCACCGCCATCCGGCCGGCGACTTCGCTCATGGGCGTGAGCAGCGGCAGCTCGCCGGAGGGCAGCTCCACCGTCTCGTATGCGATGGCGACGCACTTGGAGTCCATTACGGCCCGGGTCAGCGCCTCACTGGCGGCGAAATGATAGTATGTGAAGATGACCTGGCCTTGGCGCATCTTGGGCCACTCGGGTTCGATGGGCTCCTTTACCTTCACGATCATCTCAGCTGCAGCCCATATGTCATCTACCTTGCCAACGATCTTGGCTCCCACCGATTCATACGTCTCGTTGGGAAAGCCACTGCCCTCACCGGCATCTTCCTGGACGAGCACCTGATGGCCGTCGCTCACCAGAGTCTCGACCCCGGCAGGAACGACGGCGACACGGTTTTCGTTAGTCTTGATCTCTTTTGGAACGCCAATAATCATCGGTCAGACTCGTATCAAGTGAGTTAATGTGAATCGACCGGACCGAGCCAAACCATGGTCTGGCGGTCCGGGTTCAGGAATTCGTGGCCCACTTGTGCAACCTGATCAGCGCTCACGCGATCGATCTCTGCCAGCAACTGGTCGATGGTGCGGTACGGCTCATCGTACAGCGCAATCGTGGCCAGCCGGTACATCCGAGCTGACGGGCTCTCCAGCGACAACGTGACCTGACCTTTCAACTGCTGCTTCGCCTCAGCCAAGCGTTGTGCCGCCAACCCATCACTCGAGAGCTTGGCTAGTTCCTCACAGATGACTGCGACCGCTTGGTCGGCAGCCGATGGGTGGCTACCCACGTACACCCCAGCCACTCCGGTTTCCCGATAGAACGACTGGTAGGTGTGTACCGAGTAGGCCAAACCCAATTCTTCTCTGACTCGCTGAAACAGCGTGCTGGACATGCCCGAGCCGAGCACGGTTGTCAGCAGAATCAGCGGGTACCTCCGTCCGTCTCGATAAGGAAACGTGTTGGTGCCCAACACAACGTGCACCTGTGCGGTGTCGCGCGGCACCTTGGTGACAGTACGTGCAGCCGGCGGCACCGAGTCGACTGCTTCGCGCTCAGGCCCGGCGTCAAATGTAAACCAACCGCACTTGGCGAGCAGCTTGAGCAACAGGTCATGGTTGAGGTTGCCCGCCGCTGCGATCACTATGTGACGCGGATGGTAGGCCTTGGCGTGCAGTTCGCGCAGGTCGTCGGATTCGAGGCGGGAGACAGTCTCCCGGGTCCCCAGGATCGAGTAGCCGTACGGGTGTTCGGGCCATAGTGCCCTGGCGTGCAACTCGAACACGAGGTCATCCGGCGTGTCATCCACGGAGTTGATCTCCTCCAAGACGACCTTGCGCTCCAGATCGAGGTCCCTCTCCTTGAGGGTCGGATTCCGTACCAGATCGGTGAGCACGTCCAGCGCCCGCGGCAGGTCCTCGTCCAGTACCCGGGCTTGATAGGACGTATGATCACGGGAGGTGTAGGCATCGAGTGCACCGCCGCGGACCTCCAGCTCGAGGGCGATATCCCGAGCACTGCGGCGGTCGGTGCCTTTGAAGACCATGTGCTCGAGCAGGTGTGATACGCCCATCTTGGGTCTCGTCTCGTGCACCGAGGCCGTGGTGACCCAGATTCCCACCGCCACAGACCGCACACCGGGCAACAGCTCGGACAGCACGGTCACCCCGTTATCGGCCTCAGTCCGATAGAGCCGCTCGTCCAGTCTGACCGTCTTCAAGCCAGACCTCAGTGTTTCTCAGCCTCTACTTCGGGCTTCTCCAACAGGGCCTTGCGCGAGAGCCGCATCTTGCCGCGGGAATCGACCTCTAGCAGCTTGACCCGCACTGAGTCACCCTTGTTGACTACGTCCTCCGTGCGTTTGGTTCGTTCATGCTGCAGCTCGGATATGTGGAGCAAGCCCTCAACTCCGGGAAGGATCTCCACGAAGGCGCCAAACTGGGTCGTGCTCTTGACAACTCCCTCGTAGATCTGCCCCACCTCGGGCTCCTGGACGATTGCTTCGATCATCTCGCGGGCCCGCTCACCGGCCTTGCCGTCCGTAGACGACACGGTGACTAGGCCGGAGTCGTCCACGTTGATCTCCGCACCGGTCTGTTCCTGTATTCCGCGAATCACCTTGCCCTTGGGACCGATGATGTCCCCGATCCTGTCGGGCTTGATCTGGATGGTGATTATGCGTGGCGCGTATCTGGAAAGCGAACTGCGCGGCTCGCTGAGAGTCTGCGCCATCACGTCGAGGATATGTAGCCGTCCTGTCCTGGCCTTTTCGAGCGCTTCCCGAATGATCGCCAGCGTGATACCCTCAATCTTGATGTCCATCTGGATCGAGGTGATGCCGTCGCGGGTTCCGGCTACTTTGAAATCCATGTCACCGAGATAGTCTTCCGTTCCGATGATATCGGTCAGTATCGCTAGCCGATCGCCTTCCTTTATCAATCCCATCGCCACACCGGCGCAGGCGGACTTCATCGGGACGCCGGCATCCATCAAGGCGAGAGATCCACCGCAGACCGTGGCCATGGACGATGAACCGTTTGACTCGAGAATGTCGGACACCACTCGAATCGTATAGGGGAACTCGTCGTAGGGCGGCAGTAGTGCCTGGAGGGCTCGCTCGGCCAGATTGCCGTGACCGATCTCTCTGCGGGAGACGCCGCGAATCGGCCGCACCTCTCCCACGGAGAATGATGGGAAGTTGTAGTGCAGCATGAAGCTCTTGGTGGTTTCGCCCGGGATATCGATGTTCTCGATCCGCTGCTCATCCGAGACCGTGCCTAGCGTGGTACTGACCAGTGCTTGCGTCTGACCTCGCGTGAACAGCGCTGTACCGTGTGCTCGCGGCAGCAACCCGACTTCACAAGTTATCGGCCGGACCGTATCCAGGTCGCGGCCGTCAACACGTTCACCATGCTCCAGTACCTGGCTGCGCATCGTGCGGTATTCGGTTTGTTCCAGCACCGCCTTGACATCGGCGAGGTTGTCGGCAAACACCTCCGCCAGTTGGTCCACGACATCGGAGCGGACCGAGGCTAGCGCTTGTATGCGTTCCGATTTCTCCGCAAGGTTGAGTGCCGCCTTGATCTGCTCCTCGGCAAGTTCCATGACCTTGGAAGTAACCTCGGCTGGCAGCTCGGGAGCTTGCCACTCCATCTTGGGAGCCCCCACTTCAGTGATCACCTCCTGCTGCATCGCGACCAACTCTGCGATTCCTTGCTGAGCGGTCTCGAGGGCCGACGCGATCTCCTGTTCGGTGAGTTCCAGGGCACCGCCTTCCACCATCGTGATCGAATCCGCCGTTCCCGCGGCGACCATGTCGAGATCGCTCTCCTCTAGCTGGCGAAAGGTCGGATTGAGAACCCACTCGCCTTCGACGCGTCCGACGCGCACGCCCGCGACCGGACCGTTCCACGGAGTTCGGGACAGCCCCAGGGCCAGGGATGCGGCCGTGAGGCCAAGTACGTCGGCGTCGTTCTCCTGGTCGGCGGAGAGAACGTAGACGAACACCTGGACTTCATTCTTGAATCCCTTGGGAAACAGCGGTCGAATGGAGCGGTCGATCAATCGGCCGGCCAGGATCTCATCCTCTGTGGGTCTACCCTCGCGCTTGAAGAAGCCGCCCGGGATCTTGCCAGCGGCGTAGCTCTTTTCACGATACTCTACCGTGAGAGGGAAGAACGGAAGTTGCGTTTCGGTATCCGCCACCGTAACGGCGGCCAATACCATGGTCTCGCCATGCTGAACGATGGCACTGCCGGCCGCCTGTTTTGCCAAACGTCCGGTCTCAATTCGGAAGTCTCGCCCGGCAAACGGCCGCTCTACGTGTTTTACCATGATTTTCCTTGTGAGAGCACTCAGAATTGAACAGAGGCGCCCGGCGTGCTCACCCGGCCCGCCTCATGTCCACACCCATGCGCTAATAGCGGAGCCCCAGCTCGGCGATGAGCTGGCGGTAACCTTCCAGGTCGGTGCGCTTGAGATAGTCCAACAACCGGCGGCGCTTGCTGACCATCGCCAGCAGGCCGCGCCGTCCATGATGGTCCTTTGCGTGGGTGCGGAAGTGGTCCGTCAGAACATTGATGCGTTCGGTGAGCATGGCTATCTGAACCCGGGTGGATCCCGTGTCTTTCTCATGCTGCTGGTACTTCCGAACCACTGTTTGCTTTTCAAGACTCATGTACGATCTATCCTCATCGGGGCCGCGGAGCACGGTAACTCGTGTCCGCAATTTACCTTAGCATTCAAATTTACCCGACGCCCCTAGCACTGTAAAGTACAGGGCACCGCAGGTTTGACCGAGCGCGATCCAGGCCCCGCGCCGTCAGCGCCCGATCACCCGGAACAGGTCGTTCGTGAGGGCAAACACCATTATGGCCAGCAATACGAACAGGCCAACCTGGGTCAGCCTTAGCCTGGTGTTCAGTGACAGCGGTTGGCCCCGAATCCCCTCGATGAACAGGAAAATGAGGTGCCCGCCGTCCAGCACCGGTATCGGCAGCAGGTTCAGCACAGCCAGGTTCACCGATAAGAAGGCCATGAAGAACAGCAACGGCAGGAACCCCGCCTGGGCTATCTGACCCGAGACCTGCCCGATGTAGATGGGGCCACCCAACTCGCGTGGCGATATCTTGGCGGTCACCATGCCCCACAGGGTATACAACACCCGGCTGGCATCGTACCATGTGAGCCGTGCACCTTCGGCCACCGCTCCAGCGAAGCTGAACTCCACGCGGATCGATTCCACTCGCGGACCGGCGATGCCGATCCTGCCAACTTCCCGCGACTCGCCGGTCACCGGGTCTCTCACGCTCTCGAGTTCCGGCACTACGGCAAGCTCGAACAAGCTATCGGCCCGCTGCACCGTCAGTACGATCGTGTCTCCCGCGGCGGGCTCTATGACCGCCACCATTTCGTACCAGGTACGAATGGTGTCGCCGTTCGTGCGCACCACCAGATCCCCGGGCTCCATGCCCGCCGCTGCGGCCGGCTTACCCAGAGCAACCATACTCAGCCGCGCCTCGTGCAACGGTACCAAGGCATCGTGCAGACCCACGCGGCCGGCGGCGTCAGTTCCGGGGACGCGAACCACGACTGGATCGAGTCCACCCGCGAATTCGAACCTTAGCTGGTCGGTGCGGACGTCCAGTATCGCCTCCCTAATCGCATTTAGCGATGCGGCGGTATCACCGTTGACTCGGGTGATTTGCGTGCCGTATGGCAGCCGCGCCAGCTCCTGCGCGGCGGCCGGGAGCAGTTCCTCATCGAATCCGGCGATTCGTGTTGTGGGGTCTTCGGCTCTGCCATAGGCCAAGCTCAGACCGAAATAGACGACCCACGCGAAGATCGCGTTCATGGCTACGCCGGCGGAGATGACCAGTATCCGTGCACCCAGTGATTTGTTCTCGAACAGCTTGTCCGGGGGGTACTCCTCCTCCAGTTCGCCGCCCTCCAGGGCGCCCATGGCTTCCTGTTCCTCTTTGCTGGCCATCTTCACATAGCCGCCGAGCGGGATCCAGGACACGCGGTACTCGGTCTCGCCCCTGCGGAACTGTATGGGCGTGGGCGGCCCGAACCCGATCGAGAACCGCGGCACACCAATGCCCACCGCCTTGGCTGCGAGGAAGTGTCCCAACTCGTGAACGAAGATCAGGACGCCGAGCACGAACACGAAAGCGGCTAGAGTCAGCACCGGGCCTCCGTCGTCTCGCGGGCCCAGCGGTCTGCGGCCAGTATCACCGCGAGGTCATCCGCCAAGCCGGACTCATGTTCTGACAACACTGATTGTATCACTTCGGGAATCCGTCCAAACTCGATTCTCCCATCGAGAAACGCCTCGACCGCCACTTCGTTGGCCGCGTTGAAAACGGCCGGGCACGTACCGCCCGAGCGGCCCGCTGCGACTCCCAGCTCGAAAGTGGGGAAATCATCATGCCGCATCGCTTCAAACGTTAGCGGACCCGCGGCGATGGGGTCAAACGGCTTCACGGCGTCGTCAGGCACGCGCTCCGGATAGGTCAGGGCATACAGAATCGGCAGCTCCATATCGGGAAAGCCGACCTGCGCCAGCACCGAGCCGTCCACGAATTCCGTGAACGCGTGGATGATCGATTGCGGGTGGACCACCACGTCAATCTGTTCGTACCCCAGTCCGAACAGGTAGTGCGCCTCGATCACCTCGAGGGCCTTGTTTGCCATCGTGGCACTGTCGACCGAGATCTTGCGGCCCATCTGCCAAGTCGGGTGGCGCAGCGCATCCTCCACCTTGGCAGCCCTCAGCCGGTCGCGATGCCATTCCCGGAAAGGGCCGCCTGAGGCCGTGAGAATGAGCCGCTTGAGCTCCGCGACCGGTCGGCCCGCTATGCACTGCAGCACTGCGCTGTGTTCCGAGTCAATGGGAACCAGTTCGCCGCCGTTTTCAGTGGCGGTTCGCAGGACCAACTCGCCCGCCATCACGAGGGTTTCCTTGTTTGCCAGAGCGACCCTCTTCTTGGCCTCGAGCGCCGCTACGGTTGCCTCCAGCCCCGCAGCACCTACGATGGCGTTGACGACGATGTCTACGTCCGGTCGGGTAGCCGCCTCGACCAGACACTCGGTGCCGACACAACCCGGCGTCCCGGCCCGCCCGCTCACCAATCCGACGAACTCAGCACCCACGGCGGCAGCCTGTTCTTCGAGCAGGTCACCGGATCCGTAGGCCGTCACCGCTACCACACGGAAACGGTCCTGCAAGCGAGCGAGAACACGCAGGGTGCTGGTACCGATCGAACCGGTGGATCCCAGTACGGCTACCCCAATCGTCATGTTATTCCGTACGCCCGCAGCAACAGCAGCGCCGTGGGAATGGCCCAGTAGAGTGAGTCCAGGCGGTCCAACACACCGCCATGGCCCGGGAAGAACTCGCCCGAGTCTTTGACGCCGACCTCTCGTTTGAACAGCGACTCCGCCAGGTCACCGATCTGCCCCACGGAGGACACTACGAGTCCAAAGACCACCAGTTGCACCAATCCGAGTTCGTCTGTGAACCGATTGAGCAACGTGAATCCGTATACAGGAGCCACGATACCACCGGCAACGGTGCCCGCGATGGCGCCGGACCATGTCTTGTTGGGACTCACTACCGGAGCGAACTTGGGACCGCCGATGAGCGACCCCACCGCCATTGCCGCGCTGTCACAGATCCAGACCACGGTGAGCGGCAGAAACACCAGCCAAGTAGCACCCCATGCGCTCATCGGCTGGCTCGGGTGCCTCAACAGCACGAGGAATGCCAGCAGGCCTCCGGCGTAGAGGATGCCGAACACGGTCACGGCGACTGCCGCGAGCGGCTGGTCGTCCGGTGTGCGGCGTACCACCGCAAACGCCATGACCGCCAGCAATAGGATCGGACCTGCGAACACCAGATACCGGTAGCCCAGCCCCAGCCAGTCCATCCCAGCGGCAAAGACCACCAGTGGAGCGAGTGCCGCTCCCACCACGCCGATCTCCTTCATGGGGCGCAGACCCGACCGCGCCGCCAGCCGGTAAAGCTCAGCGGCACCCACACCCGCCAGAACGGCTAGTGCTCCGGACAGAGCCCAGCCTCCCACGAAGACGATCGCGACGGCCGTGGGAACGGCCACGGCCGCGACAGAGATCCGGCGTATCATGTTGGAGGACATTACCGTGACGCGAGTCCGAGCGCAGATCAGAGCAGAGCGCTCAGACCTCCATTATCTCCGCTTCTTTGGCTGCGACGATGGCGTTGATCTGTTCGATCGCTTCGTCGTGCAGCTTCTGGACATCGCCTTCCGTGCGGTGCTTCTCGTCGTCCGAAACGTGCTCCACTTTCTTCGCAGCCGAGATGGCCTCAGTCCGGGCGTGCCTGATGGAGATCCTTCCCTCTTCCGCGAGCTTGCGGACGATCTTGACCAGCTCTTTGCGGCGTTCTTCGTTGAGCGGGGGGAGAGGTACCCGTATGACGTTCCCGTCGTTCGACGGATTGAGACCGAGATCGGCCGTGAGGATCGCCTTCTCGATCGCACCCAGCAGCGACTTGTCCCACGGCTGGACCGTCAACAGCTGCGCCTCTGGCGCCGCAACCGATCCAACCTGGTTGAGCGGCATTGGCTGTCCGTAGGCGTCGACTTTGACAGTGTCCAGCAGGCTGGTTGTGGCTCTACCGCTGCGTATCGTGGCCAGTTCCCGCTTGGTGTTCTCGATCGCCTTTCGCATCTGCTGCTTGGCTTGTTTGGTGACTTCTTGTAGCGTTTCCATGACTTGTGGAAGTTGATGTTATGTCCGCACTATCCACGACTCTAACGGACTATGGTGCCGACACGCTCACCGTGCAGCACCCTTCCTATAGCACCGGTGTGACTGACGTTCATCACCACGATGGGAAGCTTGTTGTCTTTGCACAGAGCGAATGCATTACTGTCCATTACCTCGAGTCCCCGCACCATGGCTTCGTGGTACGAGATCTCTGGGATGAACTCGGCGTCTGGCTGCAGCTTGGGATCGGCCGCGAACACACCATCCACGCTGGTCGCTTTGATCAAAAGATCCGCCTCGATTTCTAGGGCTCGCAACACGGCTGCGGTATCGGTAGAGAAATAGGGATTGCCCGTGCCCCCGGCAAAGAACACGGCTCTACCCTTCTCCAGATGTCGTTGGGCCCTCCGTCTGATGTACGGCTCGGCCAGCTGTTCCATGCGGATCGCGGTCATCACGCGAGTTTCGACCTGTTTGCGTTCGAGGATATCCTGCATGGCCAGTGCGTTGATCACGGTGGCGAGCATTCCCATGTAGTCGGCGGAAACCCGATCCATGCCTTGCCGGCTGGCCTCCGATCCCCTCATTATGTTGCCGCCACCTACCACCATGCCCAGGGCGACGCCCATGGAATGGACCGCCCTGATCTCATCAGTCAGTGCATCCACGACACCGAAATCGATACCAAATCCCCCGTCACCGGCCAGGCGTTCACCCGAAAGCTTGAGCAACACGCGCCGGTATGCGAGCCCGCCCATTACTCCTCCCCAAGCTCGTAACGCACTACTCGCCGAACGATGATGTTCTCCCCTACCTTGCCGGAGATCTCCTTCACCAACTGTCCGACGCTCTTCTTGTCGTCTTTGACGAAGGGTTGATCCAGCAGCACCTTCTCCTGAAGCAGCTTCTTGAGTTTTCCCTCAACGATCTTCTCGCGTACGTTTTCCGGCTTGCCGGACTCCTCGACTTGTTTCTCGAAGATGCCCTTTTCATGCTCGATGAAGTCTGCGGGAACTTCGTCCTCGGTCACCGCTAGGGGATTGGCAGACGCAACGTGCAGCGCGATGTCTCGTGCCAGCGTCTTGAAGTCGTCGGTTCGAGCCACGAAGTCGGTTTCGCAGTTGAGTTCGACGAGTACCCCGACCCTGCTGTTGAAATGCACGTAGCTCTCGATCACACCCTGAGCGGCTGTACGCCCGGCTCGCTTCTCAGCCTTGGCGATACCCTTCTGCTTGAGGTAATCAATCGCCTTCTGCACATCACCACCGGTTTCGAGCAACGCCTTCTTGCAATCCATCATACCTGCGCCGGTCTTGGCACGCAGTGCACTTACTTCTTTCGCTGATACCTGGGTTGCCATTCCTGTCTATCCTGGTCGCCTGTTGACTTGCGTAAATGCGAGAACCGCCGCCACGAGATCCTTGGGGAACCCGGTCGGCGGCGGCATGTCTGTCAGTCCCGAACGAGCCGCGGTCCTATGCCTGTTCCTTTTTCCCCGCCTTGGATGTTGCAACTTCGGCTGCTGCCGCATCCTCCGAGGGCTTGGCTCGGGGAGAGGTCTTGCCCGCCGCCTTCTTCTTGGCCGCTGGCTTCTTGCTGTTCGCTGCCCGCTTGGCCGGGGCGCTCTCCTGCTGAGCCGGAACGGCTTCATTCGATGCCGATTGCGCAGCGGCAGCCGGCTCGGCTGCATCGCCCGCCGGCTCCGGTTCGGCTTTCGCCCCCTGATCCGGCACCGGCTCGGCCTTGAGCCGCGCCGCGATCGCCTCCGGCTTGGGACGCCGCTTGCGCCGCGGTCGCCTGCGCGCGGCCGCTTCGGTCGAGTCGGCTTCCCCGGTGTCGGTGCTGTATGTCGTGAACGTATCCGTGTCAATCGAGACTTCGCGAGCCGGCACCTGGCTCCGGGCCTCAGCCACCACGTCCACCAAGGCTCCGGTGATCAGTGAGACCGACCTGATGGCATCGTCGTTACCGGGGATTGGAACGGTGATCAGGTCCGGGTCGGCATTGGTGTCGACAATCGCCACCACCGGTATGCCAAGCTTATTGGCCTCCGCGATCGCGATCCGCTCCTTGCGGGCGTCGACCACGAACATTGCGCCCGGCAACCGCCCCATGTTCTTGATGCCTTCGAGATTGCGGTTGAGCTTCTGGCGCTCACGGTCGAAGCGGAGCTGCTCCTTCTTGGTGAAGAACTCGAACGCACCCTCTTCCTGGCCCTGCTCCAATTCCTTGAGCCTGCGGATCTGGTGCTTGATGGTATGGAAGTTGGTGAGCGTCCCGCCCAGCCAGCGCTCCGTTACCCAGTGCGCGCCGCAGCGGTCGGCCTCCGACCTCACGATCATGTTGAGTTGTCGCTTAGTGCACACGAACAGCACGTTGTCGCCCTTCAGGACGATCTCGCGCAAGAGGTTCTGGGCGGCCTTGAGCTGATTGAGCGTCTTCTGCAGGTCAATGAGGTATATGCCGGACCGTTCGGCAAATATGAAGCGGCGCATCTTGGGATTCCAGCGCCGCGTCTGATGGCCGAAGTGCACTCCGGCCTGCAGCAAGTCTTTGAGTTCTGGTTGTGGCATCTAGCTTTCGTCCTCGGGTTGTTCTTCCACCGCTTTCGCCTCTCGCTCCGATCCGCTACGGCGGACACCCAAAGCGCGATCCGGCGGTGTGTTTCGGTGTGTTTCCGTCCTACCGCTTGGAGAACTGGAACCGTTTGCGCGCGCCGGGCTGCCCCGGCTTCTTGCGTTCGACCGCCCGCGGATCGCGGGTCATCAGGCCAAGATCGCGCAGCTTGCGACGGTGCGTTTCATCGGCAACGACCAGCGCCCGGGCGATCGCCAAGCGCACGGCTCCCGCCTGCCCCGTAAGGCCACCGCCGTTGACTCGTGCCTTCACATCGAAGGTACCCAGGGTGTCCGTACCCACGAACGGCTGCTGGATGTGCTGGATCAGCGATCGCCGCGGGAAGTAGTCGCCCAGCGTCCGTCCGTTCACGTTCCACTTGCCCGAACCCGGCGTTAGATAGACTCTGGCGACGCTGGTCTTGCGACGCCCAATGGCGTGCCAACGGAGTACTGGCTCAACTGCAGTCGTCATATCGTTCCCTAGTTCAATTCAATCCGTGTCGGGCTCTGGCCCGCGTGGGGATGCTCAGGACCAGCGTATACCTTGAGCTTCTTGCGTAGGGTTTGCCGACCCAAGGTGGACTTGGGCAGCATACCGAACACGGCCTTTTGGATCACCCGCTCGGGGTGCCGCGCCAACATGGCCTGCACAGATGTGAACCGCTCGTGTCCCATGTAGCCGGTGTGCCGAAAGTAGTGCTTCTGCTCCAGCTTCCGTCCCGTGAGCCGCACCTTCTCCGCGTTGACGACCACGACATAGTCTCCGCCGTCCATGTGCGGCGTGAAGCTGGGCTTGTGTTTGCCGCGAATCAGCTGGGCCACCTTACTGGCCAACCGACCCAGCACGACGTCCTGGGCATCGACCAGGTACCAGCGGTTTTCGATTTCCTTGTGTTTCTGCGAATACGTTTTCATCGATCTCTTGGCGCGGGCTGCGCCGAACTGAATTGCTCGTGATTGTCCCGCAAATCTAAACAGCCTCTGAACTTATCTGCAGACAAATGAGTGGTCAACCCTGCGGCGCCAGTTCCACCAGCACTGCACCCTTGTCGACGGCCTGCCCGGCGGCAACGTGGATGGCCGAAACGATGCCCCCGGCCGGCGCCCGGATCTCGTTCTCCATCTTCA
>Ga0209536_100002710_pt1 | contig 28845 bp, 26 predicted proteins | sample DeeMarSeWOR28_12_FD_187461 | JGI IMG/M metagenome (GOLD analysis project Ga0209536, IMG submission 187461) | Marine sediment microbial communities from White Oak River estuary, North Carolina - WOR-2-8_12 (SPAdes) (version 2) | ecosystem: Environmental > Aquatic > Marine > Intertidal zone >...
AGCCAATACACCAGCGGGCGATTCTGGCGCCGCGGCTTCGGCGGCGGGCTCCGTACCCGCCTGCTGGCCCAGGTCCCCCAGATCGAGATCGAAATCCAGCGCCCGGGGCTCCTCCTCAGCGGCCTCCTCAGTCTTCGCACCGCCTTCCAGGTCGAGATCGAAATCCAGCCCCGCTGCCTCGCCGGCCTCCCGCGCGCCGGCGCCCTGCAAGTCGGCCAGATCGAAGACACCCGAGTCCAAACCGATGTCCGTGACCTCCGCCGCGGCGCCGCCGATGGCTACGGCAGCAGCGGCTGGCGCTGCACGGCTTGCCGTCGACGCCCCCCGGGTGAACAACGGATTCTCGGGTGCCAGCTCAGCGCCCATCGCGGCGACCCGCGACCAGGCGGCGTCTTCCTCTGCGTTCTCCATAGCCGCATAGACCTCGGCGGCCACGGCCTCGAACCCGTCTTTGTTCTTGGCCCCGTGGTAGACCTCCAGCAGCTTGAGCTTCAGCTCGATGCGCTCTGGACCGTGCTTAATCGCATCACCCAGCAGTTCTTCCGCCTGCTGGTAGCGACCGTAGGCCATGTACACGTCCGCTTCGGTAAGCGGGTCAACTTCGCTGTCCTCGGCGGTAATGGCATTCGCACCGCTGATCGCGAAGTCGCTCAGGAACGATGACTCCTCGGAGCCTTGTGCCGCCGCGCCGCCGGCGTGCTCGGCGCCTACCTCAGCACCCCCGGTGAGAATGCTCTCTTCGAAACCAGCCCCCGCCTGGCGGCGGCGAACCAGCATGAATACGAGTAGCAGCAGCACGACCAAGCCCACTGCACCGCCAATCAACGTCGTCGGGCTGGATATCAGCCCACCCGTGGCACCCGTGACTGTATTGAGTACACCGGCCCACCAGGGCTCGGGTTCCGGGGCAGGCTGGGGTTTTGGCGCCGGCGCGGGCTTGGCCGCAGGTTCTGGTTCCACGGCGGGCTGTGCCGCAGCCTCGGGGGCGACTTCCTCCACCGGCGCAACGGCGACTTCCGCCTCTGGCTCGGCGGCCGCGACCGGCGCCTCAGCCTCGGCAACGACGGTCGGTTCGGTCACCGCTTCCTCGGCCGGTGCCTCGGCAGCGGGCACCGCCTCGGGTTCGCTCGGAGCCACCTCGGCCTCAGCGGCTTGCTGACCGAGCTGCTGTTGCAGACCCGCCAGCTCATCGTCCTTCAGCGCGATCAAGCGCTGCATGGAAGCAATCTGTTCTTCGAGCTCCTGCAGACGCTGGCTGAGCTCGGTGTTCATGCGCCGCTCGCTTTCAGCCTCCTCCACGGCAAGGCTGAGCTGACGACGCAGGCCGCCGATGTCTGCTTCAAGCGCGGCGGCCGCTTCACTGGGCTGATCGGTTCCAGCGCCCGCGCGCTGCGTTTCGCCCTCAGGGCTTACCAGCTTGAGCTCGGGCTCGTCACTGGTCGGCGCGGCTGGCGCGCCTTCGCCCGGAGCCATTTCCTCGGCGGCCGCCACGCTGGGCGGCGTTGCCCCCGCGACCTGCTGGCGATAATCCTGCCAAGCTTCAGTCTGGGCGCGATATTCGCGTAAGGCCTCCTGGGCACTCACCACGCGTGGATCATCCAAGCGCAGCACGTAACCCGCCTTGAGACCATTGACATTGCCCTGCTGGAACGCTTCCGGGTTACTGCGCAGCAAAGCCATCATCACCTGATGCACGGTCACATCATCGCTGGGGCGCATCTTGTTGGCGATTGACCAGAGCGTGTCGCCCCGCTCAGTAAGGTGTGTCACCTGCAACTCGTCCCCACTCGGCGCCATGGCGGCGCTCGGGGCCGCGACCGGCGACGGTTCAACCGCCGCACGCGCGCCTTGCTCGTCCGTCGCGGTGCGTGGGAACGTCTCCGCCTGCTCGGCAGCGGCTGGCGGCGGTGCCGCGGGTGCGGGTGCTGCTGCGCGCTCAGGTGCTCCCCAAACGGCGGGGGCCTCGGCCACAGGTGGGGGCTCCACGGCACGCGCGACCTCGGCCGGTGGCTCGGGTGCGCGTTCGATTGTCGGCGCCGGCATCGTCACCGGCGTCTGTACCACCGCTGGTTGCTGGGTGGCCATCAGACTGGGCGGGTCGAGCAGCACCGTATACTCACGCAACATCCGCCCGTTGGGCCAGTTCATTTCCAGCAGGAAATTCAGAAACGGCTCGCGCATCGGCTCACGAGACGTCACCGCAATATAGGCACTGCCATCGCTGTGTTGTTTGACCGCGAACTTCAGCAGGAGCAGATTCGCTGCCCGGTCGATGCCGGCGCGCCGGTAGGCGTCTTGCGAGGCAAGGTTCACCGTTAGGCTCGCCAGGTCCTGCGGACTTGCAGCCAGCACTTCAACTTCGGCGTTGAGTGGTTCGTTGAGGGCGGATTTGACCTTAATTGACCCAAAGCCCAGGCCGTGCGCCATCAATGGCACAAACAAAAAAATCGCGGCAAGCGCGAGCGTGATTCTCCGCAATGTCCTCATTCCCTCAAGTCTCCGATGATTGTCCCTAGAGGTATTATCGGCCGCCAAATTTGGCTTTTTAGTCACATAGTTGAGCTGCCAAAGCTCGAATACCCTTTATAAGAATCAACTAACTATAGCGTAGTGAGGGTCTTTTACCAAAATTTGGCCCGCTTGGATACTGGGCATAAAGCCGCTTATGGCCACCTTTATCGGCCGAAACGATGAGCTCTAAACGATGGCGGGAGATTTTGTGGGACCCGACGGCGCGCCCGACTGCGACCCGCGTCTCGGCGGCCAGTCGACCCTACCGACCGAGACGCGTACTCAACCCGAGGCGCCGGATCCCGAGGCTCAGCGCTCGAGCACGATGCGCAGCATGCGCCGCAGCGGCTCTGCTGCACCCCACAGCAGCTGATCGCCAACCGTGAAAGCCGTAAGGTATTGCCCCCCCATCGCCAGCTTACGCAGTCGCCCGACCGGCACGCTCAGTGTGCCCGTGACCTTGGCCGGCGTCAGCTCGCGCATGCTTACGTCACGCTCATTGGGTATGACCCTGACCCAGTCGTTGGCGCCGGCAAGCATGTCATGGATCTCATCGAGAGGAATATCACGCGTCAACTTAATAGTCAGTGCCTGGCTGTGCGAGCGCATCGCGCCAATGCGCACGCAGATGCCGTCGATCGGAATCGGGTTGTCGCGGCGACCGAGAATCTTGTTGGTTTCCGCCTGGCCTTTCCACTCCTCACGACTTTGGCCGCTCTCGAGTTGGGTGTCGATCCAGGGGATCAGGCTACCTGCCAGGGGTACCCCGAAGTTTGCGGCCGGGAAATCGGCCGACCTCATTGTCTCGGCAACACTGCGGTCAATCTGCAAAATTGCGGTGCTCGGATCGGCCAACAAGTCTCTGACTGAATCATGCAGCGCACCCATTTGCTTTAGCAGCTCGCGCATGTTCTGCGCGCCAGCGCCCGAGGCAGCTTGATACGTCATGGCGCTCATCCACTCCACCACACCCTGGCGGAATAGCCCACCCAATGCCATGAGCATCAAGCTCACGGTGCAGTTGCCGCCGACAAAGGTGTTCGTACCACGACTCAACGCGCTGTCGATGACGCTTCGGTTCACCGGATCCAGGACAATGACGCTGTCGTCGTTCATGCGCAATGTCGAGGCGGCGTCGATCCAGTATCCGTTCCAGCCGGCCTCACGCAACGGCCCGTATACCTCCTTGGTGTAAGAGCCGCCCTGGCAGGAGATGATGACGTCCATGGCCTTGAGCTCATCGATAGCACGGGCATCTTTCAGGGCCGGCACGGCTGTGCCCACATCCGGTCCCGGTTCACCAACCTGCGAAGTGGTAAAGAACACCGGTTCGATGACATCGAAATCACGTTCCTCATGCATACGCTGCATGAGTACTGAACCGACCATACCCCGCCAGCCAACCAAACCTACGCGCTTCATCGCTTTGTCCTGTTTGAGTGAATAAGAACTTCTGTGTGCACTGCGGCCCGCTACTGTGCCAGCGCGGCCACAACTGCATCCCCCATCTGCGCCGTACTCACACGCGTCGTCCCAGCGGTGTGTATGTCCGGTGTGCGCAGCCCCTGCTCCAGAACCCGCTTCACCGCGCCTTCTATTCTGTCCGCAGCCTCGGGTTGCTCGAGCGAATAGCGCAGCATCATCGCAACCGAAAGTATCGTCGCCAAAGGATTGGCAATGCCCTGACCCGCGATGTCCGGAGCAGAGCCGTGGATCGGTTCGTACATCCCTTGTTGACGTTCATTGAGCGAGGCTGAGGGCAGCATGCCAATAGAACCGGTCAACATGGCGGCGCAGTCCGACAGAATATCGCCGAACATGTTCGTCGTGACCATGACATCGAATTGCTTCGGCGCGCGCACGAGCTGCATGGCCGCGTTGTCCACATACATGTGCGAGAGCTCAACGTCGGGATAATCCTTGGCCACTCGGATCATGACTTCGCGCCATAATTCGGTGGCTTCCAACACGTTGGCTTTGTCCACAGAACAAACACGATTCTGGCGCTTGCGTGCAATCTCAAAGGCAACCCGACCAATGCGCTCGATCTCCGATTCGCTGTAGACCAGCGTATTGAAGCCTTCGCGCTGTCCGTCATCGCGGGTGCGCACGCCGCGCGGCTGACCGAAGTAAATACCGCCAGTGAGCTCGCGCACGATCATGATGTCGAGTCCCGATACTACCTCGGGTTTCAGCGTCGAGGCCCCGACCAGTTCTGGATACAGCAATGCCGGACGCAGGTTGGCAAATAAGCCCAGGCCAGCACGAAGCCCGAGCAGGCCTTTCTCGGGGCGCACCGAGATGTCTAACGACTCCCACTGCGGCCCGCCCACGGCTCCCAGCAACACCGCGTCGGCAGCCTTGGCTCGACTGAGTGTCTGCTCGGGGAGCGGATGGCCGCTGGCCTCATAGGCCGCACCGCCGACCAGCGCTTGCTCCCATTCGAGCGCCAGCCCGAAATCGGCCTGGACCCGTTCGAGAACCTTAACGGCCTCGGCAACGATCTCGGGGCCAATGCCGTCGCCGGGTAGAATCAGTACTTTGTTAGTCATAGTGCGATCTCATATCGGTCCTAACCCGGACTCCGCTGGTACTGCGTCCAGGCTACACATACTGCGTGCGGCCCTCCACCTACGCATCACTCCTTAGCGTTCACCGCCCTGGAACAACCACGGCGCCTCGGCGGCACGACGTTGCTCGTAAGCGCGGATCTCATCGGCATGCTGCAAGGTCAACCCGATGTCATCCAGACCATTGAGCAGGCGGTGCTTGCGATAGGCATCGACTTCGAATTCAAGGCGGGTACCGTCGGGTTTGACAACCACCTGCGCGGGCAGATCGATGCGCAGTGTGTAGCCGTCCTGCGCGGCGACCTCTGCGAAGAGCACATCGACGGCTTCCCGCGCCAAGACCACCGGCAAGATACCGTTCTTGAAGCAGTTGTTGTAGAAAATGTCGGCGAAACTGGGCGCAATGATCACGCGAAAACCGTAGTCCAGCAGCGCCCACGGTGCGTGCTCGCGGCTAGAGCCACAACCAAAATTGTCGCGTGCCAGCATGATTGTGGCGTCGCGGTAGCGTGTTTGGTTCAGCACGAAGTCGGGATTGAGCGGACGCTTGCTGTTGTCCATACCCGGCTCGCCATGATCGAGGTAGCGCCAATCGTCAAATAGATTGGGGCCGAAGCCACTGCGCTTAATGCTCTTGAGAAACTGCTTGGGAATGATCTGATCGGTATCGACATTGGCGCGATCCAGGGGCGCGACAATACCCGAGACGACTTCAAATTTATCCATTGTTGTATCTCCCCGCGCGCTAGCGTCAAACAGCCTTCGGCGCGCCAAATTCGCGAACGTCGGTAAAATGTCCGGCGATCGCCGCCGCCGCCGCCATGGCCGGGCTCACCAGGTGGGTGCGTCCGCCCTGGCCTTGACGGCCTTCGAAGTTGCGGTTGGACGTCGAAGCACAACGCTCACCGGCCTCGAGCCTATCGGCATTCATGGCCAGACACATTGAGCAGCCGGGCTCTCGCCACTCAAAACCCGCGGCCCGAAAGATCTCATGCAGTCCTTCCTTTTCGGCTTGGTGCTTGACCAACCCGGAACCGGGCACAATCATCGCCAGCTTGACGTTCCGTGCAATCTTGTTGCCTTTGGCTACCACGGCTGCGGCCCGCAGGTCCTCGATGCGCGAATTGGTACACGAGCCGATGAACACCTTGTCGACCGGAATCTGTTCAATCGGCGTTTTCGGCTCCAACCCCATATAAGTCAGCGCGGCCGTCATCGCCTCGCGCCGCACCGGGTCGACCTCCGCACTCGGGTCGGGCACCTGCGCATCCACTCCCACCACCATCTCCGGCGATGTACCCCAGGTAACTTGTGGCACGATGCTCGCCGCGTCGAGGCGTACCACCTTGTCAAAGTGCGCGTCGGGATCACTGTGCAGTGCACGCCAGGCTTTTACCGCTTGCTCCCACAGCTCACCGCGCGGCGCCAAGGGCCGGTCAGCGACGTACGCGATCGTCTTATCATCGACCGCCACCATGCCTGCGCGCGCGCCTGCTTCAATCGCCATGTTGCAGACAGTCATCCGGCCTTCGACCGACAGCGCACGAATGACGTCGCCACCAAACTCGATGGCATGGCCGGTACCGCCCGCAGTACCAATGCGCCCGATGATTGCCAACACGATGTCCTTGGCGGTCACACCGAAACCAATCTTGCCGTCGACGCTGACGAGCATGTTCTTGGACTTCTTCTGTACCAGACATTGGGTGGCGAGCACGTGCTCGACCTCTGAGGTGCCGATGCCAAAGGCCAGCGCACCGAAGGCACCATGGGTCGAGGTATGCGAATCGCCGCAGACCACCGTCATTCCCGGCAACGTCATGCCCTCCTCCGGACCAATGACGTGAACAATGCCTTGGCGAATGTCATCCATCTTGAATTCGGTGATGCCGAACTCGGCGCAGTTGCGATCCAATGTCTCGACTTGCAGGCGCGAGACGGGATCGCTGATGCCCTGCGCGCGATTGGTTGTCGGCACGTTGTGATCGGGTGTGGCCAAAATCGAGCTGACCCGCCACGGTCGCCGCCGGGCGAGGCGCAGCCCTTCGAAGGCCTGCGGCGAGGTCACTTCATGCACCAGATGACGATCAATGTACAACAGGGCGCTGCCGTCCTCTTCGCTGCGCACCACATGGGCGTCCCATAGTTTGTCGTAAAGCGTCTTGCCTGCCATCTCGGTGGTCTCAATTGTGACTATGGCGCGATGGTAGCGCCGAGCAATACATTACACAAATTCATATTTTTCATATAATAGATTCCATATGGATATGACAGATGGGCCACCGCATTGGACTTCGCCAACCTCTCCGCATTTATCGCCGTCGCCGAGGCAGCATCCTTCTCCACCGCAGCCGAGCGACTCTATTTGACCCAGCCGGCCATCAGCAAGCGCATTGCCGCGCTGGAGCAGGAACTGGGTACCAACCTCTTTGATCGGGTCGGTCGACGGGTGGTGCTTACCGAGGCTGGGCGCCTGCTGCTGCCGCGCGCCCAAGGCATTCTCAATGACTTGCAGGACGCACGCCGCAGCCTGACGAATCTCGCCGGAACGGTCAGCGGATCACTCAGCGTCGGCACCAGTCATCACATCGGCCTGCATCGGCTGCCGCCGGTGCTGCGCCGCTATGTGGCGCAATATCCCGGCGTCGAACTGGACCTGCACTTCATGGACTCGGAAGCGGCCTGCCGCGCGGTGGAGCACGGCGAGCTGGAGCTGGCGATCGTCACACTGCCCACTGCGGCGGTGCCGCAGCTCGAGCTGCAACCGGTCTGGGAGGACCGCTTGGTGACCGTCGTGGGTAGCGCGCATGAGCTCGCCGCGCGTAAACGCATCGATTTGGGGCAGTTAGCCGCCTATCCGGCGATACTGCCCGGCCGGGAGACGTTCACGCGCCAGATTGTGGATGAAGCGCTGGCACCGCTGGCGCTGCACGTCGATGTCCGCCTCTCCACCAACTACCTGGAAACGATCAAGATGCTGGTCGCGGTCGGTTTGGGTTGGAGCATGCTGCCCCACACGATGGTCGACGCCGAGTTGCATGCCCTGGCGGTCAGGGGCCTGCAGCTGCGCCGCCAGCTTGGCGTGGTTCGCCATGCCCGGCGCACACTCTCCAATGCCGCCCTGGCGCTGATTGAGTTGCTGCCAAGCGCTGCGGCACACGGTGGCTGAGTCGCTGCGCGCGTTCAGGGCGCGCCATGGCCTTCGTCGCTGACCTTGAGGTAGCGCCACGCCACCAGCACAGACAGTGCCGAGACACCCATGGCGATGAGATAGGTTGCCTGTGGACCAAGCGTGTCCCAGCTCATGCCGCTGTAAAGACTACCCACCGCGCCACCAGCGCCAAAACTCAGGCTGCTGTATAGCGCCTGTCCCTTGCCCTGGTGGCGACCGGAGAAATAGATGTGAATCATTTGAATTGCGGTGGCGTGATAGATGCCGAAGGTCGCGGCGTGAAGCAACTGCGCCACCACCATGGCCGCGAGCGAATCGACCAAGGTACCAATCGCCAGCCAGCGCAGTGCCGACAAAATCAAACTCAGAATGAGCAGCGCACGCAGGCCAACACTGCTGAGCAGGCGATGCATGAACATAAACACGGCCACTTCAGCGATGACTCCCAGTGCCCATAGCTGGCCTATCAAACTGCGGCTGTAGCCGTTTTGCTCCATGTAGATGGTGTAGAAGGTGTAATAGGGTCCATGACTGGCTTGAGCGAGAAAGCACACCACGAGCAGGGCCAGCACACCGGGCTGACGCAACACGTGGCGCAGTGCGGGCGCGTGGGGATGCGCGTGAGCCACACCGACATCGGGCGTCAGCCAGCTGGCAACCCAAATTCCCGCAAAACTCACCAGCACCACGGTAGGCAAGATCCCTGCGCCGGTCCGCTCCAGGACGGGGCCCAGCGCGGCGACAGCAAGGATAAAACCCACTGAGCCCCATAGCCGAATACTGCTGTAGCGCCGCGCCTGCTGGCCCAGATGACTGAACGTGGTGGCCTCGAATTGGGGCAGCACCGCGTTCCAAAAGAAGCTGAACAACAACATGACCGTGGCCAACCACCAGTAACTGTGGCCGAAGAACACACCGACAAAACTGACCAACGCACACAAGGCACCCACGCGCACGATGCTCATGCGGCGACCGGAGTGATCGGCGATCCAGCCCCAAATATTGGGTGCAATGATCTTGGTGGCCATGACGATGGCCATGAGCTGGCCGATCTGCAGCGCCGAGAAACCCAACGATTTGAGATAGAGCGCCCAGTAAGGGACCAGCACACCCAGGCTGGCGAAATAGAAGAAATAGAAACCGGAAAGACGCCAGTAGGGGAGCTTAACCACGGGGGTGCCTAGGCGAGCGTGTGAAACATGTCGGGGCGGTGATACGCCGCAACGTCTGCAGCTTGTGAATCCAAACGCCTGTGTGCGCCCGTGCGCGGTTACTCATCACCCGTGAATGCGGCCGGGATCACAGGCGTTTGACTACGCACGTCGGCATTTTGCCCGCGCTGGCGCAGCAAATGGTCCAGAAGAACAATGGCGACCATGGCCTCAGCGATCGGCGTGGCGCGAATGCCGACACAGGGATCGTGGCGACCTTTGGTGATGACCTCGACCGGCTCACCCGCCACGTTCACGCTGCGCCCCGGCAGACGAATGCTGGAAGTCGGCTTGAGTGCGATGCTGGCGACAATGTCCTGGCCGGAGGAGATACCGCCCAGGATCCCCCCGGCGTTGTTGCTGAGAAAGCCCTGTGGGGTCATCTCATCGCGGTGTTCGGTACCCTTCTGCTCGACGCAGGCGAACCCGGCGCCAATCTCAACGCCCTTGACGGCATTGATGCTCATCAGGGCGTGGGCCAGATCGGCGTCGAGGCGATCGAAGATCGGTTCACCCAGGCCGGGTGGAATCCCCTTGGCGACGACGGTGATACGAGCGCCGATCGAGTTACCTTCCTTGCGCAACGCGTCCATATAGGCTTCGAGCTCGGCCACCTTGGCCGCATCCGGGAAAAAGAATGGGTTTTGCTCCACCACCGCCCAGTCGAAATGCTCGTAGGCAATGGGACCGAGCTGCGCCAAAAAACCGCGCACGCTGACGTGCAGGCGCTCGCTCAGATACTTTTTGGCTATCGCGCCCGCGGCGACCCGCATGGCCGTCTCCCGCGCCGATGAGCGACCGCCACCGCGATAATCGCGCAGACCGTATTTTTGCTGATAGGTGTAATCGGCGTGACCCGGGCGAAAGCGGTCCATGATCTCGCCGTAGTCCTTGGAGCGCTGATCGGTATTGTGGATGAGCAGCGCGATCGGGGCACCGGTGGTCCTGCCCTCGAAAACGCCCGACAGGATTTGAACCTCGTCCTGCTCGCGGCGCTGGGTGGTGTGGCGAGTCTTACCGGGGCGCCGCCGCTCGAGATCGGGCTGCAAATCCATCTCGCTGAGCGCCAGCCCGGGCGGGCAGCCGTCCACGATACAGCCAATGGCCAGCCCGTGGCTTTCGCCGAAGCTCGTAACAGTGAACAGCTTGCCAATGGTGTTTCCGGACACGAGCGCTATTGTAAGGGAACATGCCAGCCGCCGTCTTGGGCCGTTGCCGCGCCGTTGCAACCCCCTCGCACACTCCCCCGCCGCGGGACTGGTTTCCTTGTGAATCCGACACTTAAGTCCGCGCTCCGCCTGCCGTTATTACCTGGGTAGCCAGTTCTCGCTGCGGAACCCTGCGTGCGCCAGGTTTGCCCACGCCCAAACTCAGTACGTCTAATGACAGACGCTGGGGAACGACGTTCATGCCATCAGACAAGACGCGCTCGATCCTGATCCCAAGCTTTGCCGCCGTGCTGGGTCTGATGATCCTGCTGACGGCGATCGGCGTGACCATCATTCACTCCAACTATCAGCGTCTCGAAACGGTCGTCAACAGCCACAACGTCAAGTTCGATCTGATCACACGCATGCGCACGGCGGCCCGCGAGCGCACCGTTAGTCTCCAGAAGATGCTGACGCTTGAGGACCCCTTCGCCCGTGATGAGGAATGGATGCGCTTCAACGGCTATGGCGGTGAGTTTGCTGCCGCCCGCGCCGCCTTGTTGTCACGCGATCTCACCGAGCAGGAACAGCGGCTGCTGATGCAGCAAGGTGAGATGGTCGCGTTGGTGGGGCCACTGCAGGTGCAGATCGCCGAGCAAATTCTCACGGGCCAGACCGATAGCGCCCACAAGATGCTGGTGGAAAAGGCGATCCCTGCCCAGGACAAGACCTTCACGATTCTATCGACGTTGCTCGAGATGCAGCAGCAGGCCGCCGAGCGTTCGGTCAGTAGCGCTCATACCTACCACGATGGGGCGCGCGTGGCGATGATCGGCTTGGCAGTCCTGGTAATGCTACTCACGTTCGGTATCGCCACCTACGTGATTTCGCGGACAACACAAACTGAGCGTCGCCTCGCCGCAGAGAAGGAACGCGCCCAAGTCACCTTGCACGCCATTGGCGACGCAGTCATCACCACGGATGCTCATGGCCGCGTCGAGCAAATGAACGCTGCGGCAGCGTCGCTGGTGGGTCGCAGCAGTGAAGCCGTGCGCGAGCTCAAGATTGATCAAGTCCTCCCGTTGCAGGCCGAACAGGGTTACTTCAGCGGTAGCCATCCGTTGCTGGCGGCGCTGGAACACCGACGCGTGATCGTGTCCGATGGCGGCGCCAGCTGGGTCGATCACAATGGCGAGGGACGTGCACTCGAATATACGGCGGCGCCGATCATCGATAACGACGGGGGGCTCATCGGGGCGACGCTGGTGTTTCGTGACGTCACTCAGATGCGAGCGCTGTCCGAACAGCTCGCCTACCGCGCCAGTCATGACGAGCTGACCGGTCTCAAGAATCGGCGCGAGTTCGAGGCCGCCCTGGAGCAAGCCCTGGCTGAAGTCAGGCGGTATTCCGAAGAACAGCATTGGCTGTGCTACGTGGACTTGGATCAGTTCAAGGTCATCAACGATACCTGCGGTCACATCGCGGGTGATGAACTGCTCAAGCAGATCGCCGCCGAACTGACCCGACAGGTTCGCGCATCCGACACCGTCGCCCGGTTGGGGGGCGACGAATTCGCCCTGCTGCTGCGCAAGTGCAAAGCCGCAGAGGCGCGCAGCCTGGTGGAGCGGCTGCGCAGCGGGCTGAACAAGTTGCGCTTCTGCTGGGACAACAAGTGTTTCTCCAACACCGCCAGCATTGGCTTGGTCCCAATCCTGGAGACGAGCGGCAGCGCCTACGACCTGCTCGGCAGTGCCGACACGGCGTGCTACATCGCCAAGGAAGAAGGCCGCAACCGCGTCCACATCTCCGAGTCGGTCGACGATGTAGCCGTACAGCGGCGCGGAGAGATGCAGTTCGTGCATCGAATCGAGCACGCCCTGGACGAGAACCGTTTCATGCTCTTTTTCCAAGAGATTCGTGCGCTGCAATCACCCAACAGCGCGCTACATGGTGAAGTCCTGGTGCGCATGCTCGATGAGAAGGGCAACATCATCCCACCGATGGCATTTCTGCCCGCGGCGGAGCGCTACAACATGATGACAAAGATCGACCGCTGGGTACTGGAAAACGCGTTGCGAACAGTGGAGAAATGTGGCGACCGCGAGCTGGCACAACGTTGCATGCTTTCTGTAAACCTGTCGGCCCATTCGCTGTGCAACGACGACTTCCTCGCCTTCGTGCTGGGACTCTTCGATGAATCCACGGTGCGGCCCGAGCAAATCTGCTTCGAAGTCACGGAAACATCAGCTATCGCCAATCTCTCGCGCGCGGTTGAGTTCATCACCACGCTCAAAGAGCGGGGTTGCCGCTTTGCGCTCGACGATTTCGGCAGCGGTCTGAGCTCGTTCGGTTATCTGAAGAATCTGCCGGTGGACTATCTCAAGATCGATGGCAGCTTTGTGCGCGACATGCTCGACGACCCCATGGATCAGGCCCTGGTCGAGGCAGTCAATCACATCGGCCACGTCCTGGGCATCAGTACCATCGCCGAGTACGTCGAAAACGCCCAGCTGATGGCCTCATTGCAGCGCATCGGGGTCGACTATGCGCAGGGCTATGGGGTAGCGCGTCCCGTGCCTTTGCACCACGTTATCTCGGCAAAACCGGGGGAACTGGCCTCGAGCGCCTAAGCAGGCGCTGGTCAGAATCTATATCACCCGCGAAAAGCGCTGTTCCTGGGCGCGCCGCAGGTATTTGTCGAAGACCATGCACACGTTGCGTATCAGCAGCTTACCGGCCGGCTGCACTTCAATGCATGTGGGCGAGAGCGCAACCAGACCGTCTGCCTGCATCTGCCCAAGCTCGCCCAACTCCAACGCGAAATACTCGGCGAACACGATATTGAACTGGCGTTCAATGGCTGTGATATCGAGCGCGAAATGGCATATCAGCTGGGTAATGACTTCGCGCCGCAACAGATCATCGGCATCGAGCTCCATGCCCCGAAAAACGGGAATCGAGTCAGCGTCTAAACGAGCGTAGTATTCTTCCAGCGTGCGCACGTTCTGGCTGTACGTGTTGCCGACCATGCCGATGGAGGTAATGCCCAGGCCAATGAGATCGCAATCCGCGTGGGTCGAATAACCCTGGAAATTACGGTATAGCGTACCTTCACGTTGGGCGACGGCAAGCTCGTCTTCGGGCTTGGCGAAGTGGTCCATACCAATATAGACGTAACCCGCCGCCGTCAGCCGCTTGATCGTGTCATCGAGGATAGCCAGCTTCTCCTCCGGCGGCGGCAACTCCTCGGCGTTGATGCGCCGCTGTGGTTTGAACATCTGCGGCAGATGCGCGTAGTTGAACACTGACAATCGATCGGCGCCAGCGGCGATCACTTTGTCGACGGTACGCGCGAAACTGCTCACACTCTGGAACGGCAAGCCATAGATTAAATCGACACTGACCGAGCGGAATCCCACTCTACGCGCAACGTTCATGGCAGCGAAGGTTTCATCCTCGGTCTGAATGCGGTTAACCGCCTTCTGCACCGCCGGCTCGAAATCTTGTACGCCGAGACTCATGCGGTTGAAGCCGAGCTCGCGCAACAAGCCAATCGTCTCCTCGGTCACCTCGCGCGGATCAATTTCGATTGAATACTCACCGCTGTCGTCATCGTGCAGCTTGAAGTGCTCACGCGTGACCCTCATCAATTCACGCATCTGCTCGTGACTGATGAATGTCGGCGTACCGCCGCCCCAGTGCAGTTGGTCGACGGTGCGCGAGTTGTCGAACAACGCCGATTGCAGGGCCAGCTCACGGTAGACGCGGTCGAGATAGGGCTGAGCCTTGTCGCGATTCTTGGTCACAACTTTGTTGCAGGCACAGTAGAAACACACGGTGTCGCAAAATGGCAGATGAAAATACAGCGACAAGGGACGCTGCGGTGACTCCGCATTGGTGCGTTCGCACCACTGTTTGTAGTCCTGCTCGGTGAACTTCTCGTGAAACTGAACCGCGGTCGGATACGAGGTGTACCGAGGACCCGCCTTGTCATAACGGCGGATCAAATCAAGATCAAAAACGAGTTTGTGCTGGTCAGTCATCGATTGTCAGCGCTGTCGTGTATGCACCCAGCATAGCGTTGTGCCCAAGCTTGGACTTGACGTGCGTCAATCCTCGCCAACATCCAGGCCCAGCTTGTGGGTGTCGTTAATCATTTGAAACAGGAAGCGAAACGGCAGCACGTCGTCGTCGTATTTGCGCACGATGTCCATGAATGGCAAATCGTCACGCCCGAATTTGTAGCTGCCATCGGCCATCGAGGCGCGCAAGGCGCGCATTTGCTTCTCCAACTCGTCGACAAAATTCATGGCGTTGCCGAGCGACTCCATGTCGTATTCGGCCGCCATGCGCAATTCCTCCAGTTCGAAGATTGCCTGGTCGACGAGATCAACGTACTCGGCCGCGGTCTGGGGTCGTTTCTTGACTGCCATAACTACCTCTCAGTGCATCACGATGGTAGCTCAAGATCGAGCCGAAATCAGGGTGCGAGGCATACTCGCCGCAGATCAACTGCGCTGTCCTGGAGTTGCTCGGCCGTGAGCATGAATACGCCATGCCCGCCCCGCTCGAACTCCAGCCAGGTGAAGGGTACCTGGGGCAACAAGCCAGTCAGTGCCTCGGCACTGTTACCCACTTCGACAACCAGAATGCCGGCTGGGCTCAAATGCTCGGCGGCCTGACCAAGAATCGGCAACACAGCATCCAAGCCCTCGGCGCCCGCGGCCAATCCCAGCACCGGCTCGTGGCGGAACTCATGCGGCAGCGCCGCCATATCGGCCGCATCGACATAGGGTGGGTTGCTAACAATGACATCATAGCGCTGGCCCCGTAAAGCCGAAAACAGGTCGGATTGTACGGTCTTTACGCGGTCCTCGAGCCTGTAGTCGCGAATGTTGCGCTGCGCCACGGCGAGCGCATCCGCGGAAATGTCCACGGCGTCGACGCTGGCAGCGGGGAAGGTCAATGCACACGCCACGGCAATGCAGCCGCTGCCGGTACACATATCCAATACGCGCGTCACCCGGCCACTGTCGATCCACGGCTCAAAGGCCTGCTCGATCAGCTCCGCGATCGGGGAGCGCGGAATCAGCACGCGCGCGTCGACATAAAAACGCAGCCCTGCGAACCAGGCCTCGTGGGTCAAATAGGGCGCGGGTAAGCGTTCGGTGATGCGCCGGGTCAACAAGCTCACCACCTGTTCCTGCTCGAGCGCCGTCAGCCGGGCATCGAGATAGGTAGGTGGGAAATCAGGTGGCAGATGCAGTGCGTGCGAGACCAGATAGGCCGCTTCATCAAGCGCGCTACTGGTGCCGTGACCAAACACCAGTCCCGCCTCGGTGAACCGACTCGCACCCCAGCGAATGAAGTCGCGCACGGTGTGCAAACCCTCTGTGTCGGCCAACGTACTCATGGGGCCGCGTGCCGGTCAGTCGTTGCGGCGCTGCGCATGCTTGGGTCTGAACGCAGTGACAACATTTTGGTCCGTCTCAAGATAAGGCCCTTCTATCAGATCGACGCAATAGGGTACCGCTGGAAACACCGCCTCGAGACAGTCGGCTATGGCGGAGGGCTTTCCTGGCAGGTTGATGATCAACGACCGCCCGCGGATGCCGGCAATCTGGCGCGAAAGAATTGCCGTGGGGACGAACTTGAGCGATACCGCACGCATCTGCTCACCGAAGCCATCCAGGACTTTGTCGCACACGGCTTCGGTCGCCTCGGGTGTGATGTCGCGCGGCGCCGGTCCGGTCCCGCCGGTGGTGACAACAAGACAACAATCCTCCTCGTCACACAGCTCACACAACGCGGCCTCCACGACGCCTCGATCATCGGCCACCAAGCGCGGAACGGCTTCCCAAGGTGTGACCAGCGCGGCAGCGAGCCATGCCTGGATCGCAGGCCCGCCCTCATCCTGATACTCACCGCGGCTGGCGCGGTCGGACACCGTCACGATGCCGATACGTACTCGTTGTTGCGTCATCCGCCCGAACTCCGCCCGCACACCACGGGCATATCCAGATACAGAAACGGCCCCAGCGGGGCCGCAGCAATAAGTCTACACGATAAGACCAATGGCAAGAACCCGGGCCGTTTCCCCGCGAGTTTCAGGCCGCGGCGTAGTCGGCGAGACGCACGGGCACACGCTTGGCACCCCACGTGCCGGGTCTGTCGGCAAAGACACCGGCGCAGCGCGTGCCGCAGTTCGTGCAACAGCCGTGCTCATCGAGATGCCATGATGTGAGTACGTACCAGTCGCGGCCAATAAGCGGATGACCGCAGTTGTGGCAGTAGGTGGTGTCACCTTGCGGATCGTGGACGTTGCCGGTATAGGCGTAGCGCACTCCCGCGCGCATGGCGATTGTGCGCGCACGTGTCAGGGTGCTCGATGGTGTGGGCGGATAGTCCATCATCTTCCAGTCTGGATGAAAGGCGGTGAAATGCATCGGCACATCCGGGCCGAGCTTGTCCAGGACCCACTGGCACATTTGCTCGATCTCGGCGTCCGAGTCGTTCTCGCCTGGAATCAGCAGTGTGGTCAACTCCACCCACACCTTCGTTTCACGCTTGAGGTACTCGAGGGTCTCGAGTACCGGCTGCAGGTGACCGCCCGTCAACTTGTAGTAGAAGCGCTCGGTGAAGGCCTTTAGATCAACGTTGGCAGCGTCCATGTATTGATAAAACTCGGCCCGCGGCTCCGGACACACGTAACCGGCCGTCACGGCAACCGACTTAATGCCGCGTGCACGACACGCCTTAGCCACATCAATGGCGTACTCGTGGAAAATGACCGGGTCGTTGTACGTATAGGCAACGCTCTGGCAGCCCAGGTCAGCGGCGGCCCGAGCGATAGTCTCGGGCGCTGCCGCATCGGCGAGCGTATCGATCTCACGCGATTTGCTGATATCCCAGTTCTGACAAAATTTGCAGGCAAGGTTACAGCCAGCCGTGCCAAACGACAGCACCGGTGTGCCGGGCAAGAAGTGATTGAGCGGCTTCTTTTCGATGGGATCGACGCAGAATCCGCTGGAACGCCCATAGGTGGTCAACACCATCGTCTCACCCTGGCGCGCGCGGACGAAACAAAGTCCCTGCTGCCCGTCGTGCAGCTTGCAGAAACGCGGGCACAGATCGCACTGAATGCGACCGTCTTCCAGCTTGTGCCAGTAGCCGACGGGCCGCACCGATTGGATTTCCGTTACCGGGGTCGACATCGCTGTCCTCAACACTGAATCGCCAGGGGGCTGCCTCATTCAAAAGCATAGCTCACCGCACCCTGAGATTGAGCCGGGCGTGGCAGCGCTATACTTAATGTTAGTGCGACCGAGACTGAGCTTAGCGGAGGCCATGACATGGCGGCACCCAACATTCGCGCACCGGCGGTTGCCGGCATGTTCTACCCGGCGCAGGCGCAAGAACTGCGCCGCATGGTACGGGGGTATCTCAGCGAGGCGCATCCCGAGGGACCCGCGCCCAAGGCAATTATTGCGCCGCATGCGGGCTACATTTACTCCGGTCCCGTGGCGGCGAGCGCCTACGCGCGCTTGCAGGGGGCCCGCAGTGCTATCGAGCGCGTCGTGCTGCTGGGACCGTCGCACCGGGTCGCATTCGCCGGTTTGGCCGCACCCTCGGCAGAGTACTTCGCCACACCCTTGGGCAATGTGCCGGTCGACACCGAAGCGCTGGACAGCATCAGTGACCTGCCCCAGGTGGTACGCCTCGACCAAGCGCACGCGTTGGAACACAGCCTGGAGGTGCACCTGCCGTTCTTGCAGGAGACGCTGGAGCACTTCTCACTCGTGCCGCTTGTTGTCGGCGACGCCAGTCCCGACGAGGTGGATGAGGTCCTCGAGCGCTTGTGGGGCGGCCCGGAAACGCTCATCGTCGTCAGCTCCGATCTCAGCCATTACCACGACTATGCCAGCGCCCAGCGCATGGACGAGGCAACCTCGCGTGCCATCGAGCGCCTGGAACCGGAAGCCATAGACTATGAGGATGCCTGCGGGCGCAATCCGGTCAACGGGCTGCTGCATCTGGCCAAGAAGCTGGGGCTGCACGCCCACACCATTGATCTACGCAACTCCGGCGACACCGCGGGCCCGCGTGATCAGGTGGTCGGCTACGGCGCCTACGTGTTTCACTGAAATGCCATGTTGAGCGCCGAAGAAAGACGCCTGGTCCTGGACACCGCGGCCGATTCGATTCGCTTTGCACTGGAGCACGGTCGGGCGTTGCCGGTCAACATCGCCGACTACCCGCCGGCACTGCGCGAGAAGCGAGCAACCTTTGTCACCTTGACCTTGGGCGGTGAGTTGCGCGGCTGCATCGGCATGCTCGAAGCGCTCCGGCCGCTGATCGCGGACGTGAGCGAAAACGCCTATGCCGCCGCGTTTCGTGACCCGCGCTTCGCGCCGGTATCACAACAGGAGGTCAATCAACTCGACATACACGTGTCAATTCTGAACGAGTCCGAACCCCTCGCCTTCAGCTCGGAGGACCACCTCATCGCACAACTACGCCCCGGGGTCGACGGCCTGATCCTGGAAGAGGGGCGTCACCGGGGCACGTTTCTACCCTCGGTGTGGGAATCGCTGCCGCAGCCGGACGAGTTCCTGCGCCACCTGAAGCTCAAGGCTGGATTGCCGGCGAACTATTGGTCCGATTCAGTGCAGGTATCACGCTACACCGTTGAGGACGTCACCTGAGCTCGATCGCCAAACTTACGATCCGGGCAATCGACAGCGCCCGATCGACTCCGGCAGACATACTGCGCGATTCGTCCAGATGGCGTTGTCCAACTTGGCTCCATCGAGTCGCACCCCATCGAGTTGCGCATCACTGAAATCCGCGTACGACAGGTCTGCCTCGCTGAAATCAGCATTGGCAAGCCGCGAACGGCGCAAGTTCGCGCCAACGAGGGAGGCCCCGGCGAATGAAACATTGCGTAAATCAGTAAGACTGAGGTTCGCATAGTTGAGCTCGGCACCGGCCAGAGTGCTGCCATACAAGCTCGCCCCGCTAAAATCAGTGCTGTAGAGCTTTGCCCGGCTCATGTCGTGGCTAAGCAGTTGAATGCCCTGCAAGGTGCAGTTGCTCCAATTCACGCCCGGGGCGGGGGCAGCATCGCACTGGGCAAAGCTCACCACCTGAGATGGTGTGTACCGCAGCGCCAAGGCAACGATTGCGCCCAGGAGAATCAACACAGCGGCGAGTTGCCAACCGTAGCGGGATCCGCTACCCGTCGCTGGGAGACTCGCGCTGGAGGGGGGATGCGCCGGTCGGCTGCTAGCGGGTTGCGAGCGGCGCTCCGCCACCTCTTCGCTCACCGGCTCCGGGCCACGTTCATCCGCCCAGCGCCGCGCCGCTTCGAGCCGCTCGCGTGCCAAGGCGTCGCTCAGATCAGCTTTCATCACCTCGGGCACCAGCTCGTCACAGTCGCTCGCCTTGCGCCACTCATCGCGGTCCTGGCTCAGTTCATCGTCTGCGTGGATGCGACCCAGGAGAATGAAACGGGAGATCAAACCAGCGGGGAAAGGACCGGTCACACGATCGGCACGGCGAACATACCAAAGATTAGTGTTGGCCATAGATAACGCCCGCTTGAATCATGCGACACAAACCCAGCAGTGGATAACTCAAGTGTTCGTGCGCACCATGGTCGGCGGTTACCCTATACTGCATCTTAGTGGACCCCCCCGAGGTTGCCAACCATCCCCATGCTCGCAGCACTGCGATGAAGATTGACCCTCACGCCGCCCTCTCAGTGGCATCCGCACCGAGTGCCCGCGCTAGCGGTGATACCTCCTGGATGCTCGGCCAGTTGCTGCGCGCGAGCGTAAACCTCAACGCCGCTGGCAGTCCGCAGCTCATTATCGGCGGGCAACCCTACAGCGTCGCCGGCGGCGCTAGCCTTCGACCTGGCCAGGAACTGCTGCTCAAGGTCGAATCTGCGGGCCAGCCGCCCCTGCTCCGCGTCGTCAGTGCGGAAGCGGGCGAAGACAGTCTGCACAAAGCACTGCGCTGGGCGCTGCCGCGACAGGATTCACTCCAGTCGCTGCTGTCGCTGTTAGTCTCCCAGTCCGCGCAGTCTGGCTCCGCCCCGGGCAGCGCGAGCCTGAGCGGGCTCCTTCATGGCTTACTGGCCCGCATCGTCGACGCCGACCAACTCACGCGCTGGCTGGGATTGCGTCGTGCGCTCGCCGATAGCGGCATGTTCCTGGAGGCCAAGCTCGCCGCGGCGCTGCGTGGCGCGGCGCCCGGGAGCTGGGACACCGATCTGTTGGTGCAAGCCCTGCGTCTGCTGAGCGCGCTGCGCGCGGGTGCGGCGCCGGTCTCAGCGCCGCCGCCAGGTCCCGCGGACAGCCGCAGCACCACGCCCCGCGGACGACTGGAGCGCGGGCGCAGCGGTTACCCCCAAGACGAGGGGGTCGACGACCTTGACGAGGATGAGGAAGGCGCGTCATTGCTCGGCTTGGTCGAAGCCGTCGTGGCAAGGGTGCGCGTCAATCAGATCTCGAGCCTGTTGGAACAGCAAGCTCAGGGCTGGGGCTGGTCGTTGGAGGTCCCCTATCGCGACGGCGAGCAGTTGCGTTCGGTTAACGTCCGTCTGCGCAAACAGGCCGGCAGGGAAACACCCGAGCGCGACGTGTGGACAGTCCATCTCGCGCTGGATATCGAGGCGCTGGGTGCATTCCAGGGGCAGCTCACCCTGATCGAGCAAGATGTGTCGATCGCTTTATGGGCGCAAGAGGATGCGCTCGTGCCGCTCATCGAAACGCATTTGGACCGGCTGGCAACCTGGCTCGCCGAAGACGGCCTGCACGTCGTCAGTCTGGTTGTCCACCATGGCCTGCCGCCACTGCACACGGCAATGCCGTCAACGGGCGTATTGGATGTGAAAGCATGAGTGAAGAGCGCAGCCCGCAACGACCCCGTGCCGTGGCACTGCGCTACGACGGCGACGGCGCCCCGCGGGTGACGGCCAAAGGTCAGGGGCATATCGCCGAGCGAATCATCGCGCTGGCCCAGGACAACGATGTGCCACTGCACGAGGATGTTGAACTGGTGGGGCTTCTGTCTCAGATTGAGCTCGGCGAGGAGATCCCGCGCGCACTCTATGTCGCCGTGGCGCACGTGTTGGCTTTCGCCTACTTGCTCAAGAATAAGGTTCCCCGACCCGAGGCGAAAGATGATGAAGCGTAGGGCGAAGGTCTGTTCGACTTCAGCAGCATCCGTGCTGCTCGAGCAGGGCCCCGCGCCCTACGCCCACCATTAACCGGCTTTCTTCAGATGGTGCACCAGGGACAGCAGTTCCGCTTCCCCCCTGTTCAAACCGCACACCTGCATTAACTCTTCGGTGCTGGCGCCGCGATGCGCCAGGCGGATTGCATGCTGATACGGCTGGCTGTTCGGGTCCTGATAGGTTTGCTGCTCCTGATGCGCGGCCAGCTGGCGTTGGCGTTGCGCCAACTTGCCGACTTGGTCGCCAACACCAACGGCTGCCAGTTCGAACGCACGCAGCTCGCGCTGCAAGCCCTCAATCTCCTTTTGCGCAGCGCGCAGCGCGCGGCGCACCCAGATCATGACCCAGACACAACTCGACACGGCAATAGCGCCGAGTACGAGGGCTAGCGAAGGCAATACGCTCAAGAGGCTGTCACTCATTTTGCGATCCTGTTTAGCTCACTCACTCAAGCGTACTCGTCAATATGTGGACGGTCCTTGTCCTCTTTGTCCTGGGTTGAATCGTCCCGGTTCTCCTCGGGGCGGCGCCGTGGTGGGCGCCGGTCGCGATCGCGTATAGATTCCTTGGGCTGCGTGGGCCACACTGGCGGCAGAGGGTTGACGTCGTGGATTTCGGCCATTGGTCAACGTTGCTCACCTCGTCGCTACAATGAGGCGACCTCCTCCCATTCCTGCTCGGACAGCAGTTTGTTCACATCGACCAGGATCAGCAGTTCCCCATTCTGGCTGGAAACGCCCTGGATGTATTTCGAACTCTCGTCATTGCCAACATTGGGTGCCGTCTCGATATGCGAGGCACGCACGTCCATGACCTCGGCCACGCCGTCGACCAGGATGCCAATGACCTGGTTACCTGCTTCCACGATGACAATGCGAGTCTGATCGTCGGCCGCGGCTTCGGGCAGACCGAAGCGCCGGCGCGTATCGATAACCGTGACGACATTGCCACGCAGATTGATGATGCCCAGCACGTAGTCCGGCGCACCCGGGACTGGCGCAATCTCCGTCATGCGCAGGACTTCCTGCACCTGCATCACGTTGATCCCGTATTTCTCGTTGTCGAGGCGGAATGTCACCCATTGAATGATGGGATCGTTGGCGCTCTCCAAAACTTGGCTCATGGTGCTTCTCCCGCGGTGCGGACTGTGGCCGACGTCGTTGGCGGCGACGTCAAAGCTTTGTCGGCACGTTGTTGACGATAGGGTTGATGCATTTTCTGTGCCATCGACTGGCTTCAGTCGCGTCCTCGCGCCAGCAGCTGCGCGAAGGCGGCGCCATCCAATAGGGCGCACATGTGCTCGACCACGGTTCCGGCTAGCCAGCGGCGCGAGGTCTGGGCGGAGCGCCAGCGCACCTGATCGGGCTCGAGATTCACAACCCGTTCCACCTCGTCGCAGGCTAGCCCCCAGCGCGCCTCATCAATGAGGACGATCCGGGTGATGCGCTCTGCGACGTCCGGGGCCAGTTTGGCAAGCCGGTCGGCCGGCAGGACGAAGCGCGCCGTATCGATGACGGGCACGGTCTTGTCCTGATGCTGCAATAGACCTAAATAGAAATCGGCGTGCCCTGGCATGGGTGTGATGTCGTCGTGCCACTCAACGATGCCGTGCAGCTCAGCCAGTGGCACCGCCAGGCGCAAGCCCCCCGCCTTGAACAATAGCGCTTGGAATGTCTCCTGAGCCCAGGCCGGGCGGTCGTTATCCACACTGGCCTCGGCGGCCACCTCGACTTCGGCCGCCGGGTGCGCCACCTCGACCGGCGGCGCAGCGGGTGTGACGGTCGGCACCACTTCGAGGACCGGGGCCTGAGCCGCCGGCGGCGCTTCGCGAGGCTCAGGCTGCGGCTCGCGCAACAGCGTGTCGAGAAACATCGACAGGGCGATACCTTCGTCGAGCAGCGTCTTGGTGGAATTCTCAGCCATGACCGTGGATCACTCTCAATTTAGGCACTTCACCCTGTGCCAACAGGCTGTTGAGCAACGCCGCATAGGCCGCGGCGCCGCGGGCGCGAGGATTGAGCACCGACAGCGGCAAGTGCTGACGGCTGGCATCGCGGAATTGGGTATCGACGGGCACCACGGCCTCCCAGACCTGGGTCCCATAGTCGCGACGCAGGCTGCGCAGCGCATCGATCGAGGCGCGTGTGCGTCGATCAAACATGGTAGGCACGATGACGTGGCGCAAACCGTCCCCGCGCGAGCGGCCGATCATCTGCAGTGTATGCAAGATGCGTTCGAGCCCCTTGATCGCCAGAAATTCCGTCTGCACCGGGATGATGAGTTGCTCACAGGCCGCCAGCGCGTTGACCATCAAGATGCCCAACACGGGCGGACAGTCGATGATCACATGGTCGAAGTCGTGGCGAACACTGTCGAGGGCGCGTTTGATGACCAGGCCCTTGCCGGCCTGCGCGCCGAGCTGACGATCCAGCGTCACCATGGCCGTCGATGCCGGTAGCACGGCGAGCTCGGGCACATCGCTGTCACGCAACAGCGCACCCACTGCCGGGGCGTCGTCGCGGAACAACTCGTAGACGCTGTCGGTGATGCTGTCTGGGTCGTGGCCAAAATACGCCGTCAACGAGCCGTGCGGATCCAAATCAACCAACAGCGTCCGGCGCCCGCGCTGAGCCAACAACCCCGCAAGGCTGACGGCGGTGGTCGTCTTGCCGACGCCGCCTTTCTGATTGGCTACCGCCCATACCTGCATCACCCTGGCCTCACACCCCGCCCGCCGCTGCACCGGAAGCACTTTCACCAGCGCGGCCCAGGCGTCGCTTGCGTTCGATTTCCAGAACGCGCTGCGCATCCGGATCCGACAGGATCACGACGACGACGCGCCGGTTGCGGCGCCGGCCCTCGAGCGTATCGTTGGCATCGATTGGGCGGTGCTCGCCGTAGCCAATCGCTGCCAAGCGCCCTGGGTCGACAGCATTGTCCACCAACAAGTGCACGACGCTCGCAGCGCGCGCGGCGGAGAGTTCCCAGTTGGACGGATACACGTCGTTGTAGATCGGAACGTTGTCGGTGTAGCCCTCGACATGGACGGGATTGGGGATCGGCTCGAGCACATCTGCCAGCGCTCGCAGCGCCGGTACGGCCTCGTCCTCGAGCTCGGCACTGCCGCTCGGGAACAGAATGCTGGTGTTCATCTCGACCTCGACCCACAACTTGTCCTGGTGAACCGTGATGAGGCCCTGGTCGATGAGCGGTTGCATCGCCTGTTTCACGTCTTGGGCAATCTGCTCCATCACCGCAGGCGAGCTTATCGGTGGCGTCGGCGCAGGGATCACATCCTGGGCCCGACCGGCAAGGCTCTCCTTGGCCAGTACGGACTTGGTGGGATTGCCGACTTGGATTGGATCCAGCGTCTTGGGCGGTGTCTGAAACGCCGCCACCAGTGAGTCTGATAGCACGCGGTACTTGCCCTCATTAATCGATGAAATGGAGTACATCACTACAAAGAAGGCGAACAGCAAAGTGATGAAATCGGCATAGGAGACCAACCAGCGTTCCAGATTCTGATGTTCCTCCTCATGCGCCCTGCGCTTAGCCACGACCGCATCCGCCCCAATCAGTGCAGGTAACCAAGCAACTTGGTCTCGATGTTGCGCGGATTTTCACCTTCGGCGATGGATACCATGCCCTCGACAATCATCTCGCGGTACTGCGCCTGTGAACGAAAGATTTGCTTGAGTTTGTTGGCAGCCGGGATGAACAGCAGGTTGGCCGCGCCAACGCCGTAGATCGTGGCGACAAACGCGACAGCAATGCCGCTGCCCAGCTTGCCTGGATCAGACAGATTGCCCATGACGTGGATAAGCCCCATCACTGCACCAATGATCCCTATGGTCGGACTGAAGCCACCCATGCCTTCGAAGACCTTCGCGGCCTGCATGTCGAAATGTTCTTTGTTATAGACATCCACTTCGAGGATGGAGCGGATGCTCTCTGGCTCACTGCCATCAACTAGCAGTTGCAGGCCCTTGCGGATGAAGGGGTCTTGCTCACCTGCTTCGATATTCTCAAGGCCGAGCAGGCCTTCCTTGCGCGCAATGTTGCTCCAACGGACGATCTTGTCGATGGCAGCCTGCGGCGCGAGCTTCGGCGGAGCGAATATGTATCGCACAGCCTGCATGCCGCGCAGGAACACCGGCAAAGGTGACTGCAGCATCACTGCGCCGAACGTGCCCCCGATGACGATCAATGCGGCCGGACCATTGACCAGGGTGCCAATATGGCCGCCCTCGAGATACTGACCAACGAGTATGGCGCTGACACCGAGCAACAGGCCTATCAAACTGAGTGAATCCATGCATCACACTCGCTGTACCAGGCTGGGTCCAATGTCCTTCAGACTCAGTATCTGGTCGGCCAAGCCCGCCTCGGCAACAGCAGCCGGCATGCCGTAGACGACACTGGACTGTTCATCCTGAGCCCAGACGATGGAACCACTGCGCTTGAGCACGTCCGCTCCGCTGCGCCCGTCTGCACCCATACCCGTCAACACCACGGCCAGGGTCTCGCGCGGAAAGAACCGCGCGACCGAGGCAAAGGTCACGTCAACGGAAGGTTTGTACGTTTGATTCGGTTCGCTGTCTTTGACTCGCAGCACCGGATGCGCAACCCTGCCGTCGAGCATCATTTGGCGACCACCGGGTGCCAAGTAAGCCGTGCCAGCGCGCAGTTCCTCGCCGTCCTCGGCCTCCTTGACGTTGATTGCGCATACGTTGTTCAGCCGCTGGGCGAACGTCGGCGTGAAGGTCGACGGCATGTGTTGGATCAACAGTACCGGAACCGGGAAACTGGCTGGCAACCTGGTCAGTACTTCCTGCAATGCCAGCGGACCGCCTGTGGAGGTACCGATTGCCACGATCCGGATCGGCCCGTTGTGGGCGCTACCCGAGGCGTGCACGGGTGGGCGCGGAGCAAGCGCCGGGCGTGTCGCCCTAGCCGCACCACTTGCCACCGCGTTCACCGCGTGACGGGTGGTGGCCACGCCGCGCCGGGCGATGGCGCGAACACGCTGACACAGCAGCCGATTCGCCTCGTCGCGATCGCGCGAGATATCTTCAAAACGTTTGGGGAGAAAATCCACGGCGCCGGCGTCGAGCGCATCAAGCGTTGCCTGCGCACCGTCAGTGGTTAGCGATGAAAACATCAGGATCGGAACAGGCTGGCGCGCCATGATGCGTCGTACTGCGCTGATCCCATCCATCACGGGCATTTCGATGTCCATGGTGATGACGTCGGGCTTGAGCCTGGTGGCCTGCTCGATCGCCTGGGCACCGTTTTCAGCGTCGCCGATGACTTCGATCAGTGGATCTGCTGCCAAGATTTCCGTCACACGCCGGCGAAAGAACCGCGAGTCGTCAACGACAAGAACACGGATGGCCATCAGTGCGCCCCCTCGGCTACCACCGAGCCAAGCCGATCCCTGTGCGCGCCCGAAGCAACGCAGAAAGTAACTACTCTGAGCGCTGGCTCAAACACGTCGTGCATAAGCCTTCATCAATCCCGGCACATCCAGGATGATTGCGATCCCTCCGTCGCCCGTGATGGTTGCCCCAGCCAGGCCACGCAGGCCATGCAGGAACGCCCCCAACGGCTTAATCACCACTTCCTCCTGGCCAATCAATCCATCAACCACGAAACCGACGCGCTGGGTTCCGACATGGACGACGACCACGTGGCCGGTGGTGGGCAGCGTTGCGCCGCCATTACCCTTCACCAACCACCGGGTCAGATAGAAGACCGGTAGCGCATGTTCACGCACCATCACGGCAAGCTGGCCGTCGACAGTATTGGTCCTGGTCAAATCGAGATGGAAAATCTCGCTCACATTGACCAAGGGTAAGGCGAACATCTGCTCACCCAGTTTGACCATCAGCGTGGGCATGATGGCCAACGTCAACGGCACCTTTATGGTCAGGCGCGTGCCTTTGCCCAGCACCGAGTCGATATTGATGGTGCCGTTGAGCTGGCTGATTCGGGTCTTGACCACGTCCATGCCGACGCCGCGACCGGAGATGTCAGAGATCTCGCTCTTGGTCGAAAAGCCCGGCATGAAGATCAGGTTGAAGCATTCGTTGTCGTCCAGGCGCGCGGCGGCGTCCGTATCGTACAGTCCCTTCTCCACAGCCTTGCGCCGCAGTACATCGGCATCCATACCGCCGCCGTCGTCTTCGATGGTCAGCAGGATGTGATCACCTTCCTGCTCGGCAGCCAGCATGACAGTGCCAGCGCGCGGCTTGCCCGCCGCCTCACGCACCTCGGGCGCCTCGATGCCATGGTCGACGGCGTTGCGTACCAGATGCACCAGGGGATCGGCCAGGGCTTCGACCAGGTTCTTGTCCAGGTCAGTCTCTTCGCCCTGTAGCTCCAGCTTGATTTCTTTCTTCAGGCTGCGCGCCAGATCGCGCACCACGCGCGGGAAGCGACCAAAGACCTTCTTGATCGGCTGCATACGCGTCTTCATGACCGCCATTTGCAGGTCGGTGGTAACCAGATCGAGGTTGGCAACGGCCTTGGCCATCTCTTCGTTGGCCATGGACGCCTCGATACGCGCCAGCCGGTTACGCGCCAGCACCAACTCGCCGACCATATTCATGATGTCGTCGAGCCGTTTGGTGTCCACGCGCACGGTCGTCTCGGCCTGGGCCGCTGGCGCTTCCGCTTTCTTGTCCTTAGGTGCCGGAGCCGCAGGCTTTGCTGCCGCAGATTGCGCAACTGGCGCGACCTTGGCGGCGGGTTTAGCCGGCTGCATCGGTTGCTCGCTGGCGCCTGATTGGGACGCGCCCTTGAAGGTACCGGCACCGTGCAGTTCATCGAGGAGCGCCTCGAACTCCTCCTCGGTGATCTCATCACCGCCGCTTTTGGCCGCTTCAACTGCCGCGGCGGGCGGCGGCGTGGCCGGAGCCGGGGTGGCTTGCGCGCCGCCCGCTGCCGAGGGCGCAGCGCCAAACTGACCTTTGCCGTGCAAGTTGTCGAG
>Ga0209536_100002711_pt1 | contig 28837 bp, 22 predicted proteins | sample DeeMarSeWOR28_12_FD_187461 | JGI IMG/M metagenome (GOLD analysis project Ga0209536, IMG submission 187461) | Marine sediment microbial communities from White Oak River estuary, North Carolina - WOR-2-8_12 (SPAdes) (version 2) | ecosystem: Environmental > Aquatic > Marine > Intertidal zone >...
CCAGTCCTTGATAGCTGCAAGTAAAAAATGTGTCCCGTTTATATTTGTATTCATGATGGAAAATTCATCATCGAAGGAATTGGCCACAAAACTCGAAGCCGCCAGATGATAGCACTCGTCGGGCTTGACGGAATGTATCACCCTGAAAATACTGGGGAAGTTATCAAGGGACGCCATGTGAAAATTTATTTTATCCTTTAAATGATGAATACGCCACAGTCTGTGCTCGGCATCCTCCAGGGCAACCCTCCGGACTATGCCATGAACTTCATAGCCCTTCTCCAGTAACAGTTCTGATAAGTAGGACCCGTCCTGTCCGGTGATCCCCGTGATAAGCGCCTTTTTCTTCATGGTTGAGGGCTTGAATATGTTATTGATGCCGTTACTCTAAACCTGTTTTTTATGAAATCCATGTAGGAGGTAAATTTTTAATGATCTCTATATTCTTAAATTTTTTACTTCTCTTACTTCCATTGTGTTTAGCCCATTCCGCCATAATCCCTAATCCGTCAGACAAGGAGTATTTTGCTAAAACATTAAAATATGTATTAAATTTCTTGTGCGAACAATAGGCGTGTTTTACTTCTTCGCGTTCTTCCACGTGTCTAATTTCCGGCCGAACTCCCATGGCTTTTGAAACTGCCAAAGCCAGTTCATTTACCGTATACTGTTTGTCTGCTCCTACATTAAATACCTGATTATAAGCTTTTTTCTCATGTATGGACTGCGCAATTACTGGCGCCACATCTTTAATATAGGTAAACGCCCTTGTCTGATCCCCTTTACCAAAGATTGTCATTGGCTTCTGCCGCATAATTTGATTCATAAATATACCAATAACATTTCTGTATTTGTCACCGATATTCTGCTTTTCTCCGTATACATTATGAGGTCTGAATATTATGTAATTCAAACCGAACAAATCATGGCTGACTTTCAGTTCCTGCTCCACGGCATATTTTGCAATCCCATATGAGTCGACCGGTTGAGGCATCATATCTTCTTGCATAGGGCACGCATTTTCTCCGTAAACAGCTATTGATGAAGTAAAAACAAAGCACTTTACATTGTGGTTCACAGAAGCATTAATTAGGTTCACACTTCCCATGAGATTGTTCTGATAATTGAATCTCTTTATGTAATGACTGAGGCCTTCAGCGGCATAAGCAGCCAGATGAAACACATAGTTAATACGTCTCGTGCTAAATAGAGAGGAAACGAGCTTATTATTTGTGATGCTGCCTCGTATAAACGAGGCTCTTGGGTTTATATTTTCTTCAAATCCACCGCTCAAGTCATCAAGGACAACTACCTTTTTTCTCATAGCAATTAAAGCGTCCACAACATGAGACCCTATAAAACCTGCGCCGCCAGTTACCAGAACCTCCGACATTCCACTTCCTCCCTTATTAAAAAGCACCTATTCTGAATATTGTTACTTTTATAGTCTTCAAAAGTATCCTTATATTAAACCATAATCCATACTGTTCAACCATTTCTATATCATTTTTAAGGGTTTCCTGAAAGCTTAACAGCCCACGACCGTTCACCTGCGCAAGACCAGTTACGCCGGGATTTAAGAGAAATTTCTTTTTCTGCCATCCCTTATAATATTTGATCATCTCGGGAATGTCAGGTCTGGGTCCCACCAAGCCCATATCACCCATGATTACGTTAATCAGGTTCGGCAACTCATCAAGAGTTGTTTTTCTCAAATGCATCCCGATGCGTGTTAATCTGGGATCATCAGCAATCTTGAAATAATAATTCTTTATCTCTTCGTTCGTATATTCATAACGGTACAGTTCCGGAAAACGCTCTCTGGCATCTACATACATGGTTCTGAATTTATAGAACACAAACGGTCTGCCGCCTTTTTCGTTCCGTCTTTCTAGCCTAATATCTGAACCATCGTTCTTTAACTGGCTGTTTCCTCTGTTATTTTTACGCCGGTCTTTCCCCACACGTATTTGTTTAAATATGACCGGACCAGGACTGTCTATCTTGATAATTATGGCAATAACTAACATAATCGGTAAAAAGACAATTAAGACTGTCAGTGCAATGGTAAAATCCATTATCCGGATGGCCTTTTCTTCAAAATAATTCAATCGAGTTGATTGGTAAGTTGTTTCTTTCACATTAATCGACGTGTCGTCCACGTTCCCATCCTCCTTTCCCAGTGGTGTATGATATAGTTCCAGTTCTTCTATCGTGCCCAAAGTCGAAAATATCTCACGCAAGGGCCACCATTATTCACCCTTCTCCCATTTTTATGAAAAACTTTGTTGAATGCCCCGTGGCTTGCCGCGGGGAGTTTTACTTCATATCAATCTGTATACTTTGAGACAGTCGAGAGGAAGATTCTTCAGAAATACTTTCTCATTTAAATTGATTTCAATAAAGTTTTCAGTTTATGCCAGTTCCTTGACCAGTCTGAAAGGTTATTGTGTCCTGAGAAAAGATTCATCCAAAGCTGAAGGAGGAGCCCTTTTCGCCTTGATCTCTTCATTGCCTTTTCGGAGACATCCGGGAGTACCATGAGAAAATCGGACAGATCATCTACATCCTTGTCTTGTTTGAGCATATTGTGTCGTTTGGCAATATCGAACAGTGCAGAACCTCTCATAGGAGTTGTCGTAGAAAAGGACATATAGTCCAACAGTTTTTCCTTCTTCATTTTTCTGACAAAGGCCAGAGTCCTGTCTACATCCTCAGGACTTTCATAACAAAACTTGCCATCCTCCTCCCAAGCGTGATAAATCATTATATATCCATAAACCTTTATACCGTGTCTTTTGAGAATTCTGCTGGTCTGGACGATTTGATCTATGGTAATCTTTTTCCCAATTCCGTCAAGCGTTCGCTGATTCCCGCTTTCAATGCCCAGTTGGACCATCCAGAAGTTACACTTCTTCATCTCCGCTGCCAGTTCATCCGTCATTTTGTCAGCACGGATATTGCCCTGGAAAAACAGATCATTCAGTCCGAGCTTCCGGACTTCACGGCAGAAATCGATTGCCCATGAAAGCACCGGGTTGAATTCATCCGAACGGATTGATATTTCCCTGATTCCCATCCGATAAAGCAATGAAATTTCCTGACAGACGTTTTCAGGACTCCTGAGGCGCAACCATGGCTTGGAGAGCTTCCAGACGGCGTTGGCACAAAAAACACAATCAAAAGGACAGCCTCTCGACGTGATGATTGCTGTATTGGGCTGAGCCATATATTGAAAATTACCGTTATATTTCTCAAAGTCGATTAAATCCCAGGCAGGAAATGGAATGGAATTGAGGTCCGGAACAAGACTTCGCCTCGGTGTTACGGTAATTTGATCGTTTTTTATAAATGCTATTCCGGTAATATCTTCTATGTTTTTTGTCCCTTTGAACACCTCTGTCAGCTCGGTCATTGTTGCTTCGCCCTCACCTAGTACACACACATCGACAGGAAGATTTTTAAGAATATCCTCATACATTATTGTAGGATAGGGGCCACCGCATATGATCGGCAATTGCGGGAACCTCGCTTTAACAGCTTTGATTGTTTTAAATGCATCCTTTTCTCTCATTACACTGACGGACAGCCCATAGATATCAGGACGTATCTTCTCCAGCATATCCAAGTGGTCACTCAAACTAAGGTGTGCATCAAGGTAATGCAGTTCGAGTCCGCTCACTTTTTTTCGCAAATAGCCAATTAGATAAAGCGCACCCAGGTTAGGGTGATTTGCAATCAGCCACGGTGTTGCAACATCAGGCGGATCAGCGATAACGATTTTCATTGATGTCTTCATTTTGGTTCTGGAATGTAAAGAGGGACTTTAATAATAATCACTTCATATAGTCGAGTTGTGTTTTTGCAAAAACATTTATGTTATATTTGATCATTTGGATACCTTGAAATGCCTCTTTAGAAAATTGTAGGCAATGGTTCGCATCCCTTTTGATACGAGTAGTTCCTTCCATATACTCGGATTAACCGAACTCTGCAGCAGGACCCGGAACTTCATGTATCTATTGATACGGTTGCGATATTCAGCGATATCATTTACCGATAAATTATCAAGTTTCATCGGTAAGTTAAGACGATACATGTTCCCTGTAGGTGCAAAACCTCCGTAGCCTTTTTCTATATTAAGCCTTTTATCCTCCAGTGCCTGCTCATAGAGATATGAGCCACAGATTGGGGTGGTCACATGCACATGCCAGGTGAAGGGCTTAATAATCTTGACCAGCTCATAGGTTTTTTCGAGGTCCTCACGGGTTTCCATGGGAGCCCCCATCATTATAGATGCCGAGGGATGTACTCCGACACGATGACATAATTCGAAGGTCTCAACAATTTTCTCTACGGTTATATCTTTGCGATAATAGTCAAGTATTCTCTGAGAGCCACTCTCAATACCAAAAAATATCTGACGGCAGCCGGCATCCTTCATAGCCTGCAGTTTTTCCCCGTCCACTGTATCAACACGGCTGCTGCATTGCCAGGCTAGGCGAATACCGCGGCTTTTGAAATGCTCTCCCAGTTGTTCGAACCACTCTTTCTTGTTTACCGTAAGGGTATCATCTTTGAAATTGATCTGCTGATTGCCGTAACAATCTATCAATTCATCAAGTTCCTTTATGATATTATCAATACTCCGCTTTCTGAGCTTTTTACCAAAGAGTTTTTCCTCGACAGGCTTGCAATAGAGGCACCGGTATGGGCAGCCGCGCATCGATATGACTCCCAGGCTGCGGTAGCGAGAGTAATCTATGAACTGTCGGGCCGGAAATGAAATTTCATCCAGATTCGGGATAAAACTGCGCATTGCTGTTAATTTCACCTCGTTGCCACTCAGGTAGGCAATTCCATCAACTGTTTCTAAAGGCTTTTTTTGCTCAAAGGCCTTTGCCAGTTCGACTATTGTTACTTCCCCTTCTCCGATTACTGCAACATCGAACTCTGCTTGCATAGCGTCGAACGGATTTGCAGTAGCGTGAGGTCCTCCAACGATGCAGGGAATGTCAGGTTGTATTTTCTTTATATGTTGAAGAACAGTATCAGCGGTGCCAAAGAGTGGAGTTGGCGCGGAGATCCCAACCAGATCAGCCCATCGGACCTTCTCATCCAAGCCATCCATTTTCTGATTGAAAGTGAGGTCTGCAACGTCAACATTATAACCGGCTTTCAAGAGTGCTGAGGCAAGATACAGAACCCCCAGGGGCTCAGCAAATGTACTTACCGTGGCATATGCATAATAAGGATAGACAAGCAGTATATTCATGTGATTTTATACCTGTTTAACAAATATCCTGATATATACGTAACGTCTTTTTGCAGGAATTCTCCCAGGAAAACTTTTTTATCTGATCCAACCCTTTTTTAATAAGTTCATCTCTAACCGAGGGGCTTTCTATTATCCGGTATATCGCAGATCCTATGTCCTCAATACTGAGCGGATCAACAACAATTGCGGCATCGCCAGCAACCTCAGGTAATGATCCTCTGTCTGATACAATGACCGGCAAACGTGAGGCCATTGCTTCATGGACAGGCAGTCCAAAGCCCTCGTCCAGCGATGGAAAGGCAAAGAGGGTGGCTCCCTGATACAAAGCTCTCAACTCATCAAAGGAAACATATCCTGTAAATATAACATCATCCTTAGTCATGCCCGAATAAGCCTTTTTATAGATCCTGTCAGTTTGATACAGCTCCTTGCCCACAAGGACAAGCTTATGGGGGATTTTTTCCTTCTTCTTCAGCCAGTGAAATGCGTCAATCAACCGAAGCAGGTTTTTTCTGGGATGCAGGTCACCTACCGTCAATATATAATCTTCCCCGATGCCAAACTTTGCCATGATACCGTCAATTACTTCGGGACCGCATCGATTCAGATACAACTCATTTAACCCGAATGGGACAACTTCAACCTTATCCTCATGAAGGTCAAAAAATTCAAGTACCTGGGTTCTTATGATTTGAGTTGGGGTTATGATGCGGTCAGCACGTTTTATGGAATACCTGGTAATCATTCTGACCTGAGAAAGGAAGAGACGGCTGCCGGGGAAATCATCAGGGTTGAGGAACCATGAAAGTTCAACCATGGTAAGAACTATTCTGCTTTTTGTATTGAGTGGTACGGTGTAGATTGCATGGAAAACATCTACCGGATTTCTGGACAATTCCATGGGAAAAGTCATCATGAAACGAAGCTGGGAATTAGCATGAAGACGACCCATTTGCTTTAGATAAAAATTCCTTTTCTTAATAAAAGCATTCTTCTCCAGGAGATAGACAGTATATTCGTTTTCATTATCCAGTCTGGCAAGTCCCTCGAGAAGCAATTGAGTGAACATGCCGTTGCCGGACTGCCCTTGTTTTATGAAACGCCCGTCAAAACCTATTTTCATAGTATATGACGGATATCGCGTTACGAGAATCGAATACCATATTATGAAATCTTTTGGTTAATCAGTTCCCCAATAGAAGATGGCGTTAGGTAAAGTTTAAGAACCTTTTTATAGGCGACGATCAATTCCAGTCGTTCCTTTTCCTTGCTTACCGTACTTTTGGAAGTTAATGAAGCCATAAGGTATCTGAGTGCCACCTCTGCCATAGTGAGCAACCTGATGCACTGAGAGGTAATAGTGCTATAATGTTTGGAGAAAAAATAGAGTCTGCTGTGATAAATGACATACGTATCTCTGGCCAGATGTTTTTTTCTGGTCTGGCCGTAATAATGAATGATTTCAGCATGGGGGAAAAAAACAACCTTCCAGCCTCCCTGAATCATTCGGTAACACCAATCTCCGTCTTCAAAATAAATAACAATGTTTTCATCAAAAAGCCCCACAGTCCGTACTGCATAGGAGCGGGCCATGAGACAGGCTCCGGTTACCCATGAAACCTCTGTTGTTCTGAAATAAAACTTATCCTTTATAAAAAACGGAAGTAATGTCCGGAGCATTCCAGACCTGAAATATTCAATTTTATGACTAAAGCCTTTGCCACAGGACCATTGTAGCGACCTGTCGAGATTCAATATCTTGCAGCCCAGAATAGCTGTCTGGGGCGAACCATCCATAAATTTCACCATCTTCTCTAATGCACCATCAAGAATAATGGTATCGTCGTTCAGCACGAGTATATATTTCCCCTTTGCCTTTCTCATGACCATATTATGATTATGGGTAAATCCCAATTTGTTGTTATTGACGATTAGATTTACACCTGGGTAGGCCTCCCGAATTGCTTTTTCACTGTTGTCAGACGAGTTATTGATTACAACGTAAATCTCAAAGTCCAGGTAACAGGTTGTTTCATAAATTGAACTGAGACAGCCAAGTATCAGCTCTTTGTTATTGGCAGTTACTATGGAGATGGTCAGTGGTATCATTTTTCTCAACTAGTTATTGCGGTAAATTGAGATAGTAATGCGAATTACTCAAAATAGCAGATGCAATTTCCTCCGCAGCCAACGCATGCCCTGTGGGGCTCAAATGGACCTTGTCGGCAGTATGATACATGGTCGAATAGTCAATAAAAAGCCCGTCTCTCCACCGCTGTTCAAAACTGGCATAGAGGTCCAGGTAGTGTATTCCTTCTAATTTTGCGAAATTGGCGATATCTCTTTGGAGAGCAGCGTCCTTTATCCTTAGTTGCTGCTCCACAGGGAACAGGACAAGAAGGAGTGCACTGTTCCGATGCTTCACCCAGTCGCGGATCGATAGCAGAGATTCTTTCACTTCTTTCCAACCGGGTTTCCTGCCGACATAATGAATATAATGCGCCCACACCGGGAACCATTCAGGATAGGTTTTCTGCAACCCCTGAAGTTTACCTTTGAGAAATAAGATGGCCTTATTGGGCATGAAGAGCCCAGAGAGAAAACCGGGTTCTTTATGGTCCGATCCGACAGTTACCCTTCGTTCCAGGACATTCCTGGCATTTACAAACAGCGTGGGTTCATAATCGTTGAGACAGAGCTGAACAACTACAAGGTCCGGTTTGAGCCTGGGCCCTATCTCTCTTAAAAGTGCCGCCTCTTGAGTTGTGTTATAGCCCGGAGTGCCTGAATTCCATACAGCAATTGGCTCACCGCTAGATTCACGCAATTTATGTTCAAGCACTGCTGAAAAGTTTTCTTCTCGGGATACATCACCACCAAAGGATATAGAATCGCCTAAGATGAGCACTTGTCTCTTCGGAGACTCATTATCATCCTGCCGCCAGAGCAGGCCTTCTGCATTTGTTTGTATGTCTTTTTTATGAAAATTGGGAGCAAGTCTGTATCCCAGTTCCTGTATATCACTCGATGTGAGAATAGGGTCCCATGTGAGCGGCGGTCCGTCTTTCAGGAAAATACGCAGTCCGATCTCAAGCGCAAAAACTAAAAGAAAAATGCTTACTGCAGTAACAACAATGAAATAAAATCCTTTTTTAAAAATATTATTCAATGTATGTTTGTAACTATTTGATCTTGATGTAGCTTTCTGCACGGATCCGTATGTTAGATAACAATCCTCTTCAATTAAGCCTGTTGCTCATCTCTTCAATATTTCTTGCAAGGACTTCTCCAACAATTCTTTGACCGAGTTTTGTTAAATGCTGGTCTTTTTTATAGAAGACACTGTAAGGATCATATTTCACCAGCTCATCATAAGTATCTATGAAGTATATATTGCTCGAGGTTGATACCTCTTTTGCCACTGTGAACATATCAGGGTAAGCTTTGTAGATGACATTATCCATTTGTGGAATCAATACAAATACAACGGGGATTGAGCCTGAAAATAGTTCTGCCTTTTTGATCATCTGTGAAATCAAGTGCCTTTCTTTCGCATTCATCTTTCGCCCATAATAGATCGTTGATTTCCCCTTGAAGACTCTGAGCAAACCCAATTGTTTCATGTGTTGATAAATATGAGAACTCTGAATCAACTTCCTGAAACTGAAGTGATTATCCATTTCAGCCCCTCCGTTCTGCCCATATCGTATAGAGTTCTTTAAAAGCATTTCATCGATATCATTTGGCAAGAAGCTAATGGTTATCATGCTGAATTTCAAACCGGGGATTTTCTCCTGGACATAATATTTTATAAAATCCAGCTCTTCAAGGGGGTTGTACCCTGGCATGCCTGCCTTTATAATCTTTATTTTTGCTGAGTCACTATTTAAAAATTTTTCAGCCACTGCAAGATGCCCATCTTCCATACTGACACCGACACCCCAGGTAAATGAGTCTCCGGTGCCAAGTATTACATCGCTATTGGTGAAATATTCCTCATCATATTCGTAGTCCCTCAATCCCGCATTATTGATCTGAACCATCATTGAAAACTCCTCGTTTGTTTCAGTGAAAGCTGATCCGGGGGTAAATCGGTACGGATATTTTTCCTCCCTGACCGTATTCCTGATCACCGTTTCCTTTTCCGGCTTCTCAATTAATCGCAACATCATCTCCGATACCATAACAACCCCGCACAAAGACACCAGTAGCACTGCCATGTTTACTGCGGTATTTTTTTTCATGTCAGAGTCTTTATAACAATGAGCACAATATGCTTTTTAATGAGACATGTTTGACCGATGAAAACCCTGGTTCATCAGTTTTATGGTATCCACACCGGGAACATATTACTGGTGGTAGGGGTGTCAGTAGTCAGTCTTCTCAGTGAATCACCGTTGCTGTCCATTATAAATATGTCGTTATGGCTCTGATGAGAGTCTCTGGCTTCATATATGGAGCCAAAGACAATATGTTTCCCGTCAGGGGAAAAGGACGGAAGGTATTCAGCTCTGTCGGCATGTTTTCCTGTGACGCTGAGATCCTTGACTTCACTTCCATCACTTCTGACTTTGAAAATATGCCAAATACCGCTTCCCCAGTTATCTTTGCCGGATTTTACAGCACGCTCAAAAACAATCCACTTGCCGTCACGGCTCCAGGCAGGATCATAGTTCCCAGGCGGATAGACACGGGTCGAAACTCCCGGACCTCCATCATAAATCGTCTTCACATTTTTTCCGTTCTCATCCATTGTTTTCAAAAGGAAACGCCTGGAATTGGCATCCAGATAGGTATAAACAATGGCATTGCCGTCAGGCGACCAGGCAGGGTCTCCTTCTGAAGCGTACGGGGTATCGGTAAGGTTCGTTAAGCTGGAGCTGTCTCGTCTGACCTTGTAAATATCGACCTGGCCTTTGTCATCTTTTTTCATGAGAAAAACAATCCATTCTCCATCAGGCGAAAAGCTCCTCCCTTCTGCGTGGTTGCGCGGATCGGTCAACCGTATTTCCTCTTTTTCTTTCAGGTCAAGCAGCCACATAGCTTTTCTGTCCTCATCCCCAAGTCCTTCAGGACGTGCCGTATCTTCGACCGCACGTGATGTAACAATGTAACGGCGTGAACGGTCCACAGCTGTCAGGAAATGGTGCTCCTTTGTAAACGTAAGGCGCGTTATGTTATTTCCGCTGACATCGACTGAGTAAATTTCAGCCCTTCGGCTCCCGGTGTCTCTGTTCGATACAAATGTAATAGCGGAGGTCGCTGGGAGATCACCGAGCCTTCCGGAATCCTTAATTTTCGTTGCAGCCAACTTTTTAGTCTCCGGGGAACGCTTTCCTGCCTCTGGAGCAGCCGTGCCGTCAACTGTCTGCACTTTAAGATCATCAAACCAGACACTTCCTTTTGTTCCACTGATCAGGAGCAGCATATTTGCCTCTGGGATCGATTGGGATACGGAAATAGTCTTACTGAAGGAGATGAATTTACCACCCGTATCCTGGGGAAACAGCAGCCACTCATCCCGATCGGTCTTAAAAAGAATGCCTGCTCTGTTCTCTCCGATTCCTTCAACCTTTGCAAATCCGCTGATGGTGATTTTTTTTCCCTTCACCGCATCGGCATTGAGCAGTTTGAACACCCCGAATGCGGCCGATGTATTCCTGTGATTTGGTTTGAGCTTCAAACTGTATTTTCCGGTCTTTACGCTCTCCTGGTCGATAGATGCATCTCCTTTTCCCTCGTATGCCGGGACAACACTCCATCCACTGGGGAGGTTGTTTTTCCCCTTTTCTTCAAAGTCAGGATTTCCCAGATAATTTGTGCCGGTAGCCCCCGTAGATATTGAACTGCAGGCAACATTTGTAAATAAAATAATGAGAAAAAAGAACAGGGTTGATTTAGTGACGTTGTTCATAAATAACCTCTTTTCTTCTCTGGTTAGTATGTATGAATTTCCTGGCCAGCATATTTCCGGCAATCATAAACACCGTTCTCATTGACAACCCGACGATTGCAAGAATATTCATTGCATTTAAAGAAGATGTTATGTAATGTTTTCGGTAAAATCGATACACGCTTTTATTAAATTCCATAATCAGCCTGCTGCTTTGCCTGCCCTGTGAACTTTTCCCTTCATAATGAATCACCAGAGCTTCAGGGATACAGAACACTTTCCAGCCTGCATTTTTAGCCCGGTAGCAAAGGTCTGCATCTTCCCAGTACATAAAATAGTTTTCATCCAGAAAACCGACCTGATCAATTACCGTTCTCCGGATCATGAGACACGCGCCGGATACCCAGTCAACTTCAAATGGCTCTGAAGACGATGTTTTGCGACTGAGAAGATATTTTTTTGAATAACGATTATTCGGAAACATTTTTGTCAGAAGGGATCTGCGACCAAACAGTGCGTTCACAGGGGAGGGAAAGCTCCGTGCAACACCCTGGTCCGTAAGGTCCGGATATACAAGACGGGATGTGACAATTCCGGCATCAGGGTTATTGTCCAGGTAGTCAATCATCGCTTCTAACGCTTTGCCCTGTATTTTGGTATCACTGTTTAAGAGCAGGATATAATCGCCCTGAGCTATATGGAAACCCTTGTTGTTCGCTTTTGCAAAGCCTTCATTGTCACGGCTCTCTATAAGACGAACATCAGGGAAATCCTCTCTTATCATCGAGCAGCTGTGGTCACTGGAATTATTATCCACCACAATTACCTCACAGCTTCCAAGGGAATGTGTTCCATAAACAGCAGTAAGACACTGCCTTAAAAAGGATTCAGTATTAAAGCTGACAATAATAATTGAGAGTTTCATCAGTGAGTATTTAGCTGATTCCCATGGTTCATCCCGCGCCTCACACAACAGCACTTATCTGATAAATGCCGCATGTTTTCTGTAGAACTGCATGAGATGGGGGATTAGCTTTCTTCCAATACGATACTTGCTCAGTGTTGTTTTAAAAGAACTGTTTTGTGCCGTCTTTCCAATCCCGCCCAGCAATAAGTCCTCGTCACTGCAAAAAGACAGCGGCTTCATGCCTCCAACCTCAATACCGCGCAGTCCGCATTGCCGGCAAAAACTCAGAGGCCGGGATGAGTTTACCGTCTTTCTCAACTTTTGGTATTTACGATTATTCCATATTGTGGAAAAACTGGAATCCTCAAGACTGCCCATAATCGCACTGGAGGCGCAACAAGGCATGACTTCGCCACGTTCGTTTATCGACACCGATTCCCAGGGATGGTAGCATGGCGGCAATGAAGTTGCGTCGTCGGAGCGATTTTCATGTTCCCGAGTCTCATTTATCGAAAACGGCAGAGGCAGATCTACAAGAAGGTTATACTCTCCGGCAAGTGCACGGGCCTCGTTGAGCATCCGGTTCGCAATATCCTTGTGATACACAAGTGACTGTTGGCGCTGGTCCTCCTCCCAGGGAACAAAGTGGGTAATGGTGACCCGGTCAACGCCCAGTTCTGCGGCTGTTTTCAGGAGCCGGGGGATTTCTGTGACATTGTCCCGCATCGCTGTAAAACCGAGATTTACCCTTGCGCGAGATCCGGACTTTTTGCGGCATGCTTCGGAAACAGTCAAGAAATACGTTTTGAAGTCGCATCCCCGGACGGATGCATAGGTTTCATCTGATATGCCTTCCAGGGAAAAGTTAAACTCTACCCCGGCATCAATCATCGCATTCAGCCTCTCACTGCTGACTAATGTGGCATTGGAGACAAGCGATATGTCTATGTTGAATTTCGTAACCCGCGCAAAAATATCATCCCAATGAGACGCAAAGAGTTGCTCGCCGAAGTTATTGCCTCCGAACTGTATCCTTTTCAAAGACGGGATAAGCTCCTTTTCAAGTTTTCCAAACACCCCGGCTGACATCTCCTTTTTGCTGATCAATCCCTGCTGCAGCAGCAGTTTTCTCTGGCAGTGACCGCAGCTTAGATTGCATTTACTGGTAACGGCAATCCAGGCAAATGAAGGCAGGGGAATGAGCTTATCGGGCATTCATCCCCCCACCTGTTGCCTTCTGCCGTCCTTTTACCAGCAAAGCCTTCTCGCTTTGTCTCTTTAATCTTTTGCTCTGCATGTCCAGGGCCATACGAAGCAGTATTCGATAAACGTGATTTACCGGTATATACAGGAAGTTGAGAACCCCGGAAGTGATTTTCAGAGACAATACCGTATCGGCGGATGCAATTAACGTCCTGGAAATGTCACCGGGCAGGCTCATCAGGACCTGATAAAACCTAACTAACACCCTGAAATAATCTCTGAACATTAACACATGTTGAGATGAGATCGTGTTTAGTTTCAGCGTAGGGGAGAACCAGTCAGACTTGAGATCTTTTGTTACGATAAAATCATTCTCTACGCAGACATCGGCAAGTTTCGTCCCCTGGTAAGGCTGGTATATGGAAACCTGCATTTTATCCACAGCTATCGACGCGTTCAGCTTTATCGTGTCCAGAATAGAGGAGGGAGTATCAAAAGGAATCCCCACCATATTAAAAGATTCGGTGATCAGCCCTGCCTCCTTGCAGAGAGCAAAGGCCTTCTTTACCTGTTCATTCGATAACTGCCGGTTCAGAACGCCGTTGCTGATTTTCTCATTCCCACTCTCAAGACCAAACTTGACATGAACGCAGCCGGCCTTTTTGAGAAGATCGACCCTCGCCTTGTCCATGAGATTCGCCCTGGCATTGCAGATAAAAGGAAGTCCGATTTCTGTCCTGTACCTTTCTGTAAATTCGCCAGCCCATGTTCGATTCAGGAAAAGTATGTCGTCATCAAAAATTACTGTTCTGATAAAAGGGTATTGTCTGACAACTTCCTTAATCTCGGCGATAATATTGTCAACACTTCTGAACCTGATCTTTTTCCCTTCACTTCCGTAGATCTCTCGTATCAGGTGGTTGCAGCAGTACGCGCAGTTGTAAGGGCAGCCCCGTGATGCAAGAAAACTCAGCCTGCCCTGTCGCTCTGCATACAGGTTCTGATAATCAAAAATACTTCTATCGGGGAAAGGCAGTTGATCAAGATCCTCCATGAGCGGCCTGAGAGGGTTTTTCTGAATAGTCCCATTCTTCTTGATCCAGAGATTCTGGATTCCGTCTACGTCTTCATTGTTATCCAGTTTCCTGCAAAGCTCTGTCATGGCAGCTTCGCCCTCACCCCGGCATATTATGTCTATGCCGTCTACCGCAATAGCCTCATCCGGTGCAATTGTAGGGTGGATCCCTCCGCACATTTTGGGGACATCAATCCCATCTTCCATCAACCATCCCGTAAGCTCCTTCACAATGGGAAACATGGGTGAGGTGCTTGAGAAGCAGATAAGATCAGGGTTCTCTTTGTGAACCCTGTCAATAAATTCTGCCTTGCCAATGGGTTTCGTAATATGGATGAGGGAAGTCTCATGGCCTTCCCGCGTTAAGACCGTTGACAGCGAGGCTATGCCGACATAAAAATAACCCGTCCAGTCAGGTCGGTGCAGCAGGACATCGGGGTATATAAATGTTATCTTCATCGTATAACCTCCAGTATTATGAAATACAGTATATGTTTTTATGTTTATTCATGAGCATCTGTTACTCCATGAGCGCTTTCTCTTCTTTAATAGTAAAGGCTTTCTTCTCTCTGTCCCTTTTAAAAGAGCTTCTCAGGTACATACGGTAGAGAGGAGCATATATGGAGTTCAGCACCTGAGCCGTCACATGGAATGAAAGGAGGCGATCAGAGAGCTTAATGCATATTCGAGAAACTCCTCGGGGCAGTTTATCGAGGAACTGGTAATATTTCATGAATACTCTGAAATAATTCCTGAACATCAATACCTGGGAGGGAGATACCGTAGTGAGTTGCAGGACCGACGGGGAACAGAAGTCCTGCGCAAGATCCTTTGATTCAATCAAATTCATCTCACGGCAAAGGTCGTAAAGTTTCGTTCCCGGGTATGGCTGAAATATTGTGACATGTGTTACATCAACATCAATTGCCGCATTCAGCTTTATGGTATCAAGAATGGAAGAAGGAGTCTCATGAGGGAATCCCACGATATTGTAGGAAAAGGTCGTAAAGCCTGCCTCTTTGCACATGGAAAAAGCTTTCTTAATTTGCTCATTCTTCATTCTGCGATCCAAAACGTTATACCGTATCTCCTCATTGCCGCTCTCCAGGCCGAACCTGACATAATAGCAGCCTGCCTTTTTAAGACGGTCTACTAACGACTGGTCGGTTACGTCGGCCCGAGCATTGCACATGAACGGAAGTTTAATTTCCCGGCTGTACTTATCTGCAAACTCCTCGGACCACTTCCGGTTAAGAAAAAGGATGTCATCATCAAAAACAAGGCTTTTAATAAAGGGATACTCGTTGAGAACCTGCTTTATTTCTGCAATAACATTATCGACACTTCTGAACCGGATAGCTTTTCCTTCACTTCCATAGATGCTCCTTATCAATTGATTGCAGCAGTAGGTGCAATTATGAGGACATCCCCTGCTCGCCATAAAAGAGCCGCGCCCCTCTCTTTCAGAATAGAGGCTCGAATAGTTAAAGGCGGCCCGGTCCGAAAAAGGAAAGATGTCAAGATCGTTCACGATCGGCCTCAGGGGATTTTTTATGACCGTGCCATCATCCTTTTTGATCCAGAGATTCTGAATGCCGCATATGTCCGATTTATTCTCCAGTCGCTGACATAGCTCAAGCAAGGGACCCTCCCCCTCACCACGGCAAATGATATCTATTCCGTCCACACCGATAGCATCATCGGGAGCTATCGTGGGATGTATGCCGCCGCACATAACAGGAATCCTCAGTTTTGCATCTTGCAGCCAGGAAACCAGCTCTTTCACAACCGGGAACATGTGAGATGTGGCGGAAAACCCGATCAACGCCGGCGCTTCCTCCCGTACACGATTAATAAAATCGTGCCAACTCATGGGCTGAACAATATGGAGAAGCGATGACCCGTGCCCGGCCTGTTTCAGAACGGCTGACATTACCCCGATCCCGTTATGGTAATACCCCGGCCAATCCACAACATGAGGTACGAGGTCCGGATAAATAAAGAGCATTTTCATGTTCTGCCCCCCTGTTCATCAATTTTTAACATGCACTCATGGTAGACAGCTTCCAGACGTTCTATCGCCTGGTCCCAGCCGAAATTGTTGCGCACAAAGTTAATTGCATTGTGGCTGATTTTTTTTCTCAGTTCACTGCTTTTGATTAATTCGATGGTACGTTCTGCAAAAGACTCCGGTGTATCAGCAACAACTATGTCCTTCTCATGAACGGCACAAATCCCTTCATTCCCCTGAGAAGTTGTTACAACCGGAAGTCCTGCGGCCATCGCATCCAGTATCTTGCACTGCACGCCGCCGCCTATATGCATGGGAGCAACGGAAATATCGCTTTCAATATAATAAGGGAGAATGTCATCGACAAAACCCGTAACTGTCACAGAAGTGTCAGCAGCAAGTTTTTTTATCTCGTCCGACGGCGCCCCCCCGGCAATACACAGCTTCACATCAGGAACTTCACCGCGTATACGGGCAAAAGCCGAATGGTAAAAGGAAAGAACCGCTTCGATATTTTCATACCGCCACATGGCACCCATAAAAATTAACCTCAGGCCCATATCCCGGGGATATGATCTCTGGATATCAGGGATGTCCACTCCCGGAGAAATCACAGAAATATTCATTGATGGATTGCAAGCGAGCAACTGCTTCTTAACGCTCTCGGATATGGCTATAACCTTGCTGAATTGCCGGTACAGTCCGGCCTCGTAACTGCTGCTGACCAGGCTATCGATAAACCACTCAAATTTTTTCCGGGAAAATCCAAGAGATGCAGATATTTTTTTGGCTGCTACGGAAATAAGGTCGTGAACATTTATGACGGCAGGCACATCCTTAATATCATAGATATACTGTCCCATAGGGGCATATTCAATCTGGACGATGTCAAAGGCATTCTCCGATACAAGGGAATGTATTGCATCTTTCATTTCACGGGAATAACAACTGGATACTGCCATGGGAACCATACTGAAAAGCTTTGCCATCACCCGGTATTTCATAAAAGCGTCTTGGGGTAACAACACGGTCTCCACCCTTTTACAGTAAGGTCTCAGGTCTTTGACATATCCTCTCTCTTCTTCTGTTCTCACAAAAGAAACCAGGCTGACTTCATGCCTCTCGGAAAGATGCCTGATCATCTTGAACACGGTAAACGAGCTGGCGTGATCGGCATACGGGTGAGGCAGCAATAATGTTGCAAACAGTATTTTCATAACGAACGTATCTATTGGACCTGGTTTACGGTTCCGGCTATTTCAGCGATGATGGATTTGTCTTAAGACGAAATCCGGTTGGAACAAATATCAGAAGAGCATATCCCAAAACAAACATCACGTATAATGCGATCGTGTTAATATGGTCCCTGAGTGGGAAAAGCACAACCATTGTGAACAAGCATATCACCGCAGGCCTGGAAACCACACTGAACCACCGGAATTGATGGAGCGTTCCCCTTACATATATATGAAACACAATAAATGAAAATACGATAGAAAGAAGCGTGGCAAGGGCTGCTCCGGGCAGACCCATAACCGGGATCAAAACGAAATTAAGCACGATATTGGCTCCCGCACGAAAAACTGCAATATTCATTGCCGCTTTATGATGCCCGGAGGCCTGACAAATCATTCCCAGAACCATTTCGCCGCTCTGTATCAGAAAGGCAAGGATAAGTATTCTGAGCAGCCAGAGCGCTGATCCAAAAGACGGCCCATAGATAAATTGAAGCATTGACTCGGCAAAGAAAAAAACAAATCCGAAAATCAGGAACACCGGGATAAAAAGATTTCTCACATAAGACTCTGTCTCTTCCTGCACCGTACCCTCTGAACTCTGATATGCCTTTGCAATAACCGGCAGGTTCAAAATATAAAATGTAAGGGGGAGCATCAGACACATCTCCCACAACTTGCTGGCTGAACTGTACAGACCTACATCGACCATGTCCACCATTCCGGAAAGTATCAGAATATCTATACGCATAAATAACTGGAATGCCATTCCGGTTACACCAAATATTGCGATCGCGGCAACCAGTTTCTTTAAAAAACTGCGATCAAGTTTAACGGGATACTCGAGCCTGACCACATATGTATGGACTATATAAAGATTAAGAACAGCAGACACTATTCGAATAATTACAAGACAGCCTATCAGCATGAATAAGCCGTAATGCCGGTAAATCACGAATATTCCACTCAGCATGATGAGGGCGCTTTCCAGAACAGATGCTATTGCAACATATTTGATTTTCTGAAATGTCGTAAACACTGAGTGGCAGATCATAATTGAAGCAACAAAGGGCAGTGAAATACTCATAGCGAGAATACTATATTGTATGTCCCTGGAGTAATTGAAAAACATTGCTCCTCCCCCCATGCAGACCATGCAGATCAGAGAAGCAACAAGTCCAAAGAATAAGCCGTGGATAAGATACCTGGAAGCAGCCGATGGTTTCCGGCCTATCTCTTTTGACAGGTATTCCCCTGCCCCAAAAAGAGAGATGAACTGAAATATTGCAAACCACACCAGGACCGTGCTGTATTGCCCCAGACTCTCCGTTCCCCATATTCTCGTAATGAGCACGATAAGAAGAAACGATGACAGTGGAGAAAAAAGCTTTGCGACAAGCAGGCCGAAAAGCCTGCCCATCATCGGTCGTTGTACTTGTGCCTGAACATTTTGCATTGGTAGCAGATTGTTTTCGGGCCGGCCACACCATCTCCCCGGTTGCCCTTCAAGAATAAATCCCTTGAGCTCCGGAAGAGTTCATTGTTCCATATCTCCTTGAAACTTTGCTCTGTAATATTGCCGACTTTATGCTCGCTCTCATACACCCAGCAGCATGGGAAAACAGAGCCGTCCCAGTTAACCGTTGCTATCTTCCAGAGATAACCGCAATAGCCTTTCGCAATATTGGGTTTTCTCTCAAAATAGTCGTATTCCTGATGAAATTCGCTGTTCGGGCTGAGCCACTTTTCAGCCAGTGCGTAATCCTTTGTAAGAGGCGGGGACTGGCCTTTCCCCCCCAGCGTGCCCTCACGAAAATATAGGCCGACCCCAAGCTTTGCAGCAAGTTTCTTGACACCTGGAATTTCATGCTCATTGTGTTTGAAAACCACAAACTGGATTTCAATTTGAGGATAAGGACTGGCTTTCTTTTTCTTCCTTTCATTCAGCATGATAATATTCTGTACAACTTTCTCGTAGTCACCCCCAATTCGGTACTTGACATAGGTCTCCTGGGTGACACCGTCAAGCGACACTACGAGATGCTCCAGCCCTGTATCAATTAATCGGTCAGCAGTTTCTTCAGTCAACAGGTTGAGATTACTGCTGACCGATACTCTCATTTTGTACTGATGTGCGTACCTGATCATGAGGTGGAGGTTGTCGCATAAAAGGGGCTCTCCCAAATAGTACAGATTTAAATGCCATGCATAGGGGTGCATCTCATCGATGATGCGAGTGAACGTATCCATGCTCATTTTTCCTCTTTGCACTGAAAGCCGCTGCCCGGTAGGACAGAGGGGGCACTTGAGGTTGCAAATATTGCAAGGCTCTACGATCAAGAAAACCGGATACCCGGCCAGCGTATTCCTTTTGAATACCGAATCAGACTTGCTCTTGACCAGGTTCCACAATCTGCTTGCTGTGAGGTATTGAACACGACCCCGCAGTCTTTCCATTAAATTCTTCTTCTTCATCTAGACTTTTTCCTTCCTATTTAAGGAAAGATCCAGGAAATGCTTTGCCACGCGCACGGCTGCCTTGCCTATCCTCTTTGTGCTCAAACCCTCAAAATCGAGGCGCCTGAAACGTCTCAGTTTGGTTCTCATCTCATCATTCAACTTGGTTTTAATTGAGAGTTTCCGCCCCAGCGCATAGGCCTCGGAACGATCGGCGACACTGAACTCGGGTGTCTCAAAAACAGGTTCATCCGAAAAATGATGAAACTGCATGTAGTCCTCTCTCAAAAATGTGCCGTGTGTCTTGACGTAGTCCCACAGTTCTGTTTTGGGATATGGCAGCGCAAGGTAAAATGCCACACTTGAAAATTTCTGCCTCCGGGCAAACTCTATTGATTCCTTTACCGTCTCCAGGGTGTCGCCGGGATTGCCGATCATAAACTGGGCCTGTACCGGAATTCCGGCCTGAAATAGATTCTGACAGCCCTTCTCGATATCCTCAATCGTTTCTTTCTTTTTGATTCTCCTGAGTATTGCATTGTTTGCGCTCTCTATTCCTATAGAAACGCCGATGCACCCTGCTTCCTTCATTTTTCCGGCAAGCGGCAGGGAAATTTTATCTGCCCGGAACCCGGCAGAAAACCATTCAATGTCTATTTTACGTTCCGTTATATATGTACAAAAGGCTTCAATACGTTCCGGAATAATATTAAATGAGTCGTCAATAATGCTGAACGGTTTATCGGTCCAGTTGAATTTATCGCTCGCTTCGTTAACTTCCGTTATTATGTTTTCAGGACTTCTGTAACGCCATTGGGTCCCCCAGATGGCCTTAATCGAACAAAAGGTGCATCCATAAGGACAACCACGACTGGTGAGCAAAGGGTATATTCCATATTTGTCCATTTGAAAAAGATGGAAGGCAGGGAATGGGAGGTCATCCAGCTGCTTAATTCGTGGTCTTATCGGATTGACGACTATGCGACCGTCATCATCCCTGAAGAGAAGACCGGGGATTTCGGACAGAGATGCCGTCCCCGGTTTCCGATCCCTCTGCAGTAAGTCAACCAGATCCAGCGTCGTCATTTCTCCTTCTCCACACACGGCATAGTCGATGGAGGAATCCTCCAGCACGGTTTCCATGCCTATCGACACATGGGGACCGCCCACAACAGTGATAATTTTGCCGTCATAGGCTTTTACCCGCTTTGCCAGTTCGGTTGTCCGTGCAAAGGTAAACGAGGTCGCAGAAAAACCAACAATATCCAGTCCGCATTCCATAAAAGAGTCTATTCCGACCTCACCTTCAAGGCTCAGGTCCAGAATTTTCACGGAGTGGCCATGCTTTTCAAGGTATGCGGCGATGTAGGCAAGCCCCAGGTGGGGAAAGTTTTCGTTGAGAATGATTTTTTTTGAACCGGGATCAATAAGTCCTATATTCAATTCTCAGATTCCTCTCTGTTCTTGCGTCGTTAATCTGTACATGGCCGCTGACAGTCCGGCGAAAAGCCAGAGCAAAGACAGATTCGTATGGTAGGTGAAATGATCAACCAGGCTATGAACGGCTATCGCGACAATTGCTCCCAGAATCCCGAGTGCAATCATGGCAAGATAGCGCATGTTTGAACGGGCCACTCTGGATGCTGCCACACACACTGAAGTGATAAAAGCAAGAAAAAATGCAAGACCGGGGACACCTACTTCCGAAGCCATAAAAATATACTGGTTATGCGTAGGGGTTGGAAAAAAATATGTTTCCGTGTCTACTTGCGGCGAAACGATCATATGGCTGTTCAGTCCCACTCCAAGAAAGGGATGTGCTTCAATCATTTTCAGCCCCACTTTGTATAAATGGAATCTCGACTGACTGGCTTCCGGTCGACTCATCACGAACTTGTATATGTATGGCGATGCCATGGTGATGATAAGGACAGAAGTGATCAGTACGGCCAGAAACTTTTTACCCGATATGACGGAATACATTTTAGAAAGGAAAAAACCGGCGACTAACCCGGCGGCCAGTCCGATAAACCCTCCCCGCGAGAAAGTAACGATCAGGCCCGCTGCACCTACCATAAAAACCATGCCGTAATAAATGTTTGCTCGCAACCGCGCGGCGCCGAGCCACATCACGAGAAGCACCGGCAGAAGGAGTTCAAAATACTGGGCCTGGGCATTGATGGGACCTACCGTACCGCTGGCCCTTTTGAATCCAACGTCTGAACCTTCAAAGACTTTATATAAGGTCTTGAACTCCTCGCTGAACACCTCTTTCTTGCCGAACAGATTGCCAAAAATATAACCGGAATCATGACTCAGAAATTGAATTAAACATATGACCCCCTGAAAGGCCACCCCGATAAAGAAAAAACGCATGAGGCTCCTGACCCTCTCTTCGGTCGTTATATTATTGGCAATATAGATATACAAAAAGTAAAACTTGATTAATCTCAGCAAGTCATAGAAACCATAGGAAAAAACCGGCGTATTAATGAGAGAAAGGGCACACCAGCCGATAAAAACAAGGGCAAGCCGGTTCGATTTCGGATAATAAACTTTTTGCTTTTTGTATATTACTTCAAACATCCAGTGAAGCAATAAAATTATGAACGGGAGATCTGAAAGATATATGAACGGGGCAGGCATCTCTCCCATCGGTATGCCGTACATGTTTGTAATTTCACGAATATACTCGCCGTCAACAAGTGATTTGATAATCTCCAGCGGCAGCGCAAGGGCAAAAACAGCCATCCAGTATGACTTGAAATCTTGCGCAATCAGGCTGCCAACTGCTACTGCCAGGCCTACTAGCAGAAGCCCTGACCATACATAGGGCAGACGCAGGACTAAGGTTGCAGTCAATGCAATAACAGCACCGCAAGCAATGGGGATTGCCCAGTAGTTGCCAGTAAGGCTGGCTGACCTAATTCGCATTATTCAATATTAGAAACTGAGATGCTTGCCCATAAACTTCATAATGAGCGCAGAGATAAGACCGATAATTATCCCGCCAATAACAGGAACAGCATACCTGTTAAACACGTCTTTGTAACTTTCTACTGCCCTATTTACTTTTATCACCTGAATGGACCGTGCTCGTCTTATAACTATACGAATTAAAAAGAACATCAGAATCGCAGCAAAAATAATGGCTGTAATGAAGAATGTCAGATTCATTTTTTCGCCTGTTGTATCCTTCAGAGCTCTTTCACCTTGAACCGGTATGGTTCCCTCGAGTAAAACGTTGTTTTGCTCACCGGTTTTCTCAGTATCTGAATCCTTCTCTTGAACATTCTGCAATAACGGGAAGTTATCATTATCTGTTTCGGCATTGGTACCTATGCTGGACATTTTTTCTCTCTGTGCATTTTCGTTACTGATAGAGCCCGTGCTGCTACTCACAGACCTGTCTTGAGGAACCTTGGTAAGAGATTTTGTTTCAACATTTTTTTCCTGTACAATACTTGAGCCAGTCGATAATTTATCGCGCTTTTCTTTTACAAGAAAAGCATCTTTATATCCCAGTTCCACCAATTTCATTCTTAACTCATTGGCATCCTTCTTTAAATCGAGGCTTCCACAGGAAACCTTGTATAATTGTTTCCAATTATTGACTGAGCAATTGATACTGACTTTCCTGAGTTCAGCAATCATCATTGTTGCTGTGTCTTGTACGGAGAAAACGCCGATCTGAACAGTAAAGATAGTTTCAGATTCTTGAACCAAAGAATTTTCACTGTTAGCTATCGAAGCTGAGAGGTTTCCAGACATGTCGGCTCGAGATACCCCTGACAATAAATGGATCCATAGTGCTGATATAATCAGAGCCATATATGCAAACTTAATACGTTTTCCAGACAAATGTATATATTTGAGGAACACGTTTTTTGTGGTATCATCGAGATTTAGATATAAGGGCTCAGTAATACCTGAAGTGTCTTTTTTAACCGTCTTATTGAGCAATTCTCAACTCCAGTTATAATAACTTGTCAGTTCGTCTTCAAACCCATTCATTACAATGCCAAGAATTTTTGCGCTTGATCTTTCCAGAATCTGTTTTGCACGCTTAAAGTCCTGTACAGATGTATCACCGACACTTAATACCATCAAAGCGCCGTGAACTATTGAGGCTAATAATGCAGAGTCTGGCCCTGTCAAAAGAGGCGGTGAATCAATAAGAATAAAATCAAACTCATTCTGAAGGTTCTTTAGAAGCTGAGACATATCATAAGACCCCAAGAGGGCTGAAGGATCATCGGCTGCAGGACCGCTTGTAATTACACTTATGCCTGACTCTGTTTTCTTCGGGTAAGGGTGTTCATTCTCAGCTAAAATGCTGGACAGTCCCGTTTCATTCGATACATGTAATATTTTATGCAAACTCGGCGAACGCATGTTAGCATCAATTATAAGTACCTTCTTGTTCAGTTCGGCAAGTGATGAGGCAAGATTAGATGCAATTGTGCTTTTGCCCTCACCTGGACTGCTGCTTGTTATCAGAAAAGAAGACATGCCCTGGCTGTGCATAAAAAGAATATCAGAACGAAGTCCACGAACAGGTTCCTCAAAGTTTGTAGGAAGGCTGTACGATATATCAAATCTCTTTATCTGAATTATTTTCTTTATCTGCTCAGCTACAGACTCGTCTATATTCATGAACCGGATAGCAGCTGTTGAGAAGTGATAGCCAGCAATTGTGTTTCTGAATCTCAAAACAGCCCCTTCCATTCTAAGACTTTCCCCAGAGCTTCCATTCATGTCAAGCGATACTTCCACTGTATCTCCTGACTCAAGGTTCAGTTTTGTCTCCAGATAACAGCACAGACCATCGGGACTTATGTCACTTGATACCCCTTGAGCAGAAAGGGATGTCCTGTTATTTCTTACTTCAAGAGGAAATTGAACGTAGGCCCGTTGCTGCTCTCTTTTATCGTCTCGATGCGATTTTTTTTCAGACCGTATCAAGGGCCAGGCATTATTATCAATAAAATTCAGATAGGGTACGGTCATCATGACGGGCAGGCCGAGCTTCTCTTCAGCTTCATCTATGGAACGTATTGTTATATTGATATTTTCCATAAAAAGAGCAATGCCTGTGCCAACAATAAGGCTTAATATTCCTGCAAGAACGGCATGGTATACCTTGATTGGTCTTGCCGGATACGCTGGTGCTACAGCAGCCTGTATAATCTCTATGTCCGGCCTGCTTCTAGTAGCTGATATAACAAGCTCCTCATATTCCTTGGATAAAAGCATATGGGTTCCTTCATTCAGTTGCTGTGCCAGTTCAAGTTTGGCTAATTCTGCCTCTTTCTTTGGCATTTCCTCGATGAGCGCCTTTTTCTCCATAATCGAGGCATCCAGGCTTGCACGTTCTGCATTTAATGACTGCAGGTCTGTATCAACTCTGGCCAGTTCACTTGCGAGTTCCTGATATACAGGAGTGACAGATAGAGTTTCCTCACTGTTCAATGTGGGTGACTCCTCTTTTAACTTGATCCGGATCTCTTCTATTTCGGCCTGTAATTCCTGAACTGACCTATGCTCAGGAGTGTATCTTTTGCGGAGGCCTGCAAGTTTTACCTCATTCTTGGCCAGTTGAGAATATAGTTCCCTGATTAATGGATTGTCAGTAACTTTTGACGTTGACTTTGAGAATCGTTTCTGTTCGGAAATCTGCCTTACTATCTCTTCTTTCCTTGCCACGGCCCCAATGATCTTTGTGTTTATTGACTCCCGTTCATTCATCAGGCCTGAAAGCAGCTCAAGTGCCAGCTCTGTTTCTTTCTTCAATGACACGATACCGTTCTTCTTCTTGAACTCGACGACGGCACTCCGCGCTTCTTCAAGTGTTTTCATGGAAAAATTGATTTTTTCTCTGCTTAATTCTTTCGCTTTTGCATTTTCCATTTCGCCTGATTCCTGAAGATAATTCACGAAGGCCTGCGCAGCGGCATTTGCTATTTCTGCTGAGATCAGGGGGCTTTTGGCTAATGCTTCGATTTCGAACAGATAGGTTTCTTTTGTTGGTTTGACGGTAAGGCCTCCCTGAACTTGAGCTACAGCATAACTAAAGGAGTCTTCCTTCAGGATTCTCCCGTATTTAAGAATCGTCCATATCTTGGAACGCAATTCTTTTACTTTGTTTTTTGTTTTTTCCCATAGATATCTTAAACCAGAGCCCTCGTCTTCAGTGATTTTACCAAGTCCCAACTGCCTGACAACCCGCTCGGCGATATTTCTGCTCTTGATAATCTCTGTATAAGTTTTTGAGGCTGTCTCAACGGGAGTAAAGTAGCTTACGGGGAAGTTTAGAATTTCCTCTTTTTTGGGAACAATGTTCAGAGACTTCTGGGGACGGATAAGAACAGTGGTTGATGAAATAAATTTCTCTGATACAACATAGGTTAAGGCAATAGCAGTCACAACTGCAGACAAACACATCAGTCCAATAAAGAATTTGTAACGGGAAAGGATATTTAAGAACAGTCTGAATTCCACTTACTTAATGTACAAGTAATGTGCTTTCATTATTTATGGGCCAACCTGAGTGCCTCTGTATCTTGTGTAGGAAAAGCCAACACTCACAAAGTCGGGGACAATATTGTTTATATATTGATCAACGAACTTATTTGCATTGGCAATATCGCTTTTCGGTACATAAACGATATCATAGGGTTTGAGGAAAAGATCATTGCCTTGAGCATCTCCAGAGATTACTTTCTTTAAATCTACTGTACGAACTGATGCTGTGCTGTCCGGGGCTTTGCTGATAATAATAACATTAGAGGGTTTTGCTGTTTCTCGGAATCCCCCGGCATTCAGGATAGCCTGAAGGGCAGTTACATTACCAACAAGAGAGATTACGCTCGGATTATTTACTTCCCCACCGATGTATGCCTTGTGTCCGCCGAACTCCTTTACAATAACAGCTATCTCTGGTTTTTCAAAGATCAGGGAATATTTTTCCGTTAGTACCCTGTCAAGTTCTGAAGGTGTAATGCCGGCTGCTTTCACCTCATCAATTAATTGCAGGGAAATTCTCCCGTCAGGTCTTACAGGTAAGAGCTCATTCAGTTCAGAGTTATAGAAAAATTTTATATCAAGAACATCTCCGACCTGCAGGATATATTCCTGAGATATGCTATTGAGACTGCTTTCGTTAGACTGAAGAGGTATTTGATTCGGAGGAGGAGAGGAGTTTACCCTTGCACAACTGAATACCATTGGGATCAGAATAAAAAAGAGAATATACCTGTAACAGGCTTGAATATTTATAGGTTCCATAGTTCCAATGGTATAATTATACAAAATTTTAATGATTTAGGCACTGCTCCGCTTTTTCAATTACATACAAAGGGGTAATTGAAAAGATTCCTTTAAAAAGTATGCCAATACAAGAGATTATGTACAAACATATTTATACCCTTTGACGTACATGAAAAGAGACTAAAAAGGCCTAGTGTACAACATTACTCTTTGTATAGGATATAAACAAATAAATTCTAAATAAAGTATAGAATTTAAAATATTATAATGTAAAAATGAGAAAAATGAATAATTCGAGACAAGTTAGTGAAGACAAAAAAAAGACCAACATACATCGTTGGTCTTTTTCAAAGCTACAGCACACTAGTTCAATCTATTTCTTATTTTTTCTTAAAGCTGCTAAGCCAAGTAAGCCGGAACCGATAAGCAAAAACGTGCCTGGTTCGGGAACAGGCGCAGACGCAGGCGTTACCCCGATGACCATTTCAGCGCTTAACGTTTGGAAGTCCTGAATATCAGGATTAAAGAGTTCAAATCCAAGGACGTAATTATCCGGTGCATATAAGCTGGGGAATGTTCCTACTGCATCAACTCCCCCGTTTCGGGAAGCTTCTGAATAAAGCAGGAATGAGCCGACTCCAATGCTGGACAAATCAGCGGCATAGAAAAAACCTATGTCTCCGCTGCCTGATAATGATGAAAAATCAAATTCCGTTACTCCCGATGCCAGATCTTCATCGGTAACTCTTTGATTTACGAAATCAACAATTGATAATTGCCCGAAGCCACTATCATCTGATCCAAAAATTGGTATCAGACCAGGATACGGATTTGACGGTTCAGCGAAGTAAAAACCGAATACTGTCGGGAATCCGGCATCTTTCAAAATATCAACGAACTGGATGTTATAAATCCCCTGCCCGACAGAAAAAATCTCTGCCCCGTCATCAGCGCCAAAACCTTCAGGTCCGGGCCCTCCGATAATTGTCGCCTGAACATTCGTTGATACAGTAAAAAGGCACAATACAAACAAAACACTCAGCACAAATAATTTGTTCATAGAATATTCCTCCATAAATTATAACTCAGTTCACAGCAATTTATAAAAACATACTTTTACAGTTTGTTAATAGCCTATTATGACATGCAATTATCATTCCAGTGGCATAACGTATTAATTTAATGGAAATCTGATTAAGAATGGATTCTATTTGATGTAATATTTATCGACACTCATTTCTATTGAAATTGAAATTCTTTCTATATTTAAAAGAGTTATGACAATTTTTGTCAATGTAAAGAAAATCGACATGGGGAATATTGCTTTCCATTGCTGTAACTATCTAATAATTAACATTATTTTAAGAAGTGAAGTTATAAAAAGTATATTTCGGATACATCATTATAGAGAATCAATAAATGCTCAATGCCGGCAGACAGCCCGGTAGGCGAGGCTGGCAGTGGCTTCCCTGATATACCGCAGCCTGGTTGTAAAGAGACAGCCCTGGC
>Ga0209536_100002712_pt1 | contig 28836 bp, 29 predicted proteins | sample DeeMarSeWOR28_12_FD_187461 | JGI IMG/M metagenome (GOLD analysis project Ga0209536, IMG submission 187461) | Marine sediment microbial communities from White Oak River estuary, North Carolina - WOR-2-8_12 (SPAdes) (version 2) | ecosystem: Environmental > Aquatic > Marine > Intertidal zone >...
TAGATTTGGTAGGTAGAGATAGAGCAGGGTTTAAGCTCCGCCACTCTTATTGTACAAGTTTGTCAAAATCTAGTCCCATTGCACGAACATGGGCATGACCACATGTGTATAATTATCCGTTCCTACTGGACGTATTACGCCAGGACTTGAGGGTGATGTTACCTCTAGGGATACCTGTGGTTCGTTGAGAACACTGAGAACATCTATGAGATACTTACCATTGAAAGCAATCTTGGTTTCCTCACCTTCCACGTTAGCATCAATCTCACCAATATCATCACCTATTTCTTCAGAGCGTGCGGCTATCGTAAGCTTACCATGAGCTGCTTTTGCCCCCGGTGTTATAACTAGGCGGACAATACCGCTGCCGTCGCGAGCAAAAATTGAAGCCGTCTTGGTTGCTCTTAAGAACTGGGAAACGTCAACTACAGCGCGAGTACTATAACTTTGAGGGATGAGTTGGGAGTATTGTGGGAAACCGCCCTGGATCAACTGTGATATCACTTCGATATCTTTTAAACGGAAAAGAATTTGGCTTTTGGTATTGCTTAATTTTATCTCAATGTTTTCCTCGTGGTCGGTTGCCAGTCGATTTAATTCGGCAAGAGCTTTTGCAGGAATTATGGCGATGGCCTTTTCCTTAATAGGAGTTATTAAGGGCAGTTTATATACTGCTAACCTAAAACCATCGGCCGCTGCTAAAGTAAGTTGTTTGCCTTCAAATTCGGTATGAACACCAGTCAGTACTGGACGGGATTCATCTACTGCAGCGGCAAAGGCAACTCGGCCAATTCCCTTGCGTAATGCTTCTACTGATATTTTTGTGTTGATACCATCTTCAGCTGTTGGAATGGGAGGAAAATCCTTGGCGTTAATACCACTAATACGTGCTTCGAAACGGGCACATTTAACTTGGAGTGTCTTGGTTCGAGGGGAAAGGGTTATATCAATTTTATCATTCGGTAGAGATGCGACGAACTCATTAAGAAGGCGCGCCGGAACAGTAATAGCTCCATCTTCTGCAATCTTGGCGCCCACCCAGCAGCTGATAGCCATTTCCAGATTGGTGGCTACCAGTTTGAGGCGCCCCTCATCTGTAGCTATTAAGACATTGTTCGTTATGGGCAGAGTGGTCCTAGTGGCAGCTGCTCGCCCTACGCAATTTAATCCGCGGTTGAGATTTTCTTGAAGGCATGATAGTTTCATGTTCCACCCCCGATATTGGTGTGTGGTGTAGTATATACTAATAACAAAACAGACTCAAGTAGTTTTAATCCCGTTTTGAGTTGTTATTGACAAGATTTAGTAAATATTTACGGGCTTTGGCGGCTGCTAGCCCTCGATGGCTTATACTGCTTTTTTCTTGTTGTGTTAGTTCTGCCATTGTCTTACCAATCTGAGGTAGATAGAAGATGGGATCGTAACCAAAACCACCATCTCCGATTGGCTCGAACTTGATCATACCGGCGCACTCACCACTGAAAAGTTTTACTATCCCTTCAGGACTGGCGATAGCGATAACACACCTAAATGTTGCCTGTCTTTTTGTTTCGGGTATATTTCTTAGATTTGATAATAGAAAATCGATACGCTGGGTATCGTTAGCACCAACACCAGCGTAACGAGCTGAAAACACCCCTGGTTTTCCATCAAGTGCGTCCACCTCTAGGCCTGAGTCATCGGAGAGGCTCAAGATATGGCTACTAGACGCGAAGGCTATTGCTTTCAGTCTAGCATTATCATGGAAGCTGCTGCCACTTTCATCTGCTCTAATATGAATACCTATTTCAGATGGAGAAATAAGCTCATACGATATATCCTGGAATAAACTCTTCAGCTCGTTTAGTTTGTGTCGGTTGCCTGTTGCTAATAACAGCTTGGGCATTATTTATTCCTCTAGAGGTTCGAACCTACCGCTTATCTTATCCATAATCTGAGGCATAGTTGTGTATTCCATTTCTTCAAGAGGTAGGCGGTGGGGTTCGAATGGACCATGACTGCGCATATAGTCAGCGATTAGGTTTGCCTGATGGCGAGCTTCATCAAAGGATTTATCAGCAAGCATATCGCGTGGCCCTACGAGCTTTCCCGCGGCTAACTGGAAACCAAGAGATATTACTCTAGGTGGGCCATCGAAGCGGGCTGGGGTACCGTCTTCCACAGATACTGGCATCAGAGGTCCATGGTGGGAACCACGCATCCAGCCCTCCACCAGAGTTGGATGAGTGAAGGGTTCTAGGATTTCACCAACCGCTGGGAATGTGCCTTGGGCGCGGACGATACACACCGGATCGTCTTTACCGACGTATCGACCAGCAATAAGGGCTAATCGTTGAGTGGAGGAAACGGCAGCGATATCACCAGTATCCCTGCTATAGACAGCCTTTACTGCATAACGAGAGGGAGCACCGATAAAGATGAGCATATCATATATTTCTTCGGGACTATTGAGGGTAATCTTTTTGTGACCCTTGACGTCATGAATCTCAAAGGAAAAACCACTATGCATATTGGGGGCGATAACCAGTCCGATGGTATTGAATGGATCGGCGAACATCTTATAAAGTGGTAGATTCCAAGCACCGGCGGATGTCTTATCAGCCATAAAAACTATAACCGGCTCTGATTTTCGCTCTTCTATTTCCATCTCGGCTACTCCGGGACCCATCCCCTTTACATTGCCGGAAAATGCATCGGAAAGCAAATCCTGCCCGGCACCGTATAGCTTGAGCTTTCTGGCGAGTTCTGTTCCACTTATAAAGGTGTCCCAGGCAAGTTTATGGATTTTTTCGTTATTTTCTCCTTGCTGATGTGTCATTATTAATTGTGCATCATCGCCACATTTGGTAACATGGAAATCCATCAGAAGTCCGGATGACCTCGCTTCTTCGAGTTTTTCCCGTACTAACTCTAATATTTCAGGGTGGGAATCAGAATGCCCCACATAACCGCCGATATCTGCCTTTATAACGCTAAGTGTTACTTTCATAATCGCCTCCTTTAATTTTCAGGTTAATAATCAATACCCCGTCGTGCTGTTATCCCCCTTATAAAAGGGTGTTTGGTATTTCGCATTTCAGTAACCAGGTCAGCCAGCTGTATTAGCTTCGGATTGGTATAACGTCCAGTAAGGATAAGCTCCACTTTTTTAGGTTTTTCTTTTATGAGCTTGATTACCTCATCCAGATTAACAAGCTCTAAGTCAATGGCAATATTTATTTCATCCAGTACTATAATATCATAATTACCACTATTGATGGCCTCTTTGGCGACAGAAAGAGCCAATCCAGCTTGCTTTTTATGTTCCGGCTTTATATTTTCTCGGTCAACCCAGCCTTCCTGACCGAAGCTAGCTAGGGTAACATTAGGCAACTTTGAGAGTATAGCATTTTCTCCGTGAATATAATCCTTGCCCTTCAAAAAACAGATAATGAAGGCCCGAAACCCGTGACCTGCAGCCCTAACGACGGTACCAATGGCAGCAGTGGTTTTGCCTTTACCATCACCAGTGAAAATGGTAATCATTCCCTGATCAAACTGCTGTGGCAAATAACTTCTCCTAGATGGAAAATCAGTAGTGGCAGCTAGTTAGATAATGCAGCTTAAAAGTTTATCAACCGTTACCGGTCATGTCAAGAAAAATCCATTTGTGATTATCAGTTGCATTGAAAAGTTAATATAAGCTAGAATACCCCATAATTATGAAAATAGTGCGCTTTTCCGCTGATACCAAAGTTAAATATGGCATCTTGGATGGCCAGAATATAAAAGTAATCGAAGGCAAACCCTTTCGTCATATAAAGCTCACGGGTCAGATATATTCCCGAAATGAAGTTAAATTCCTAGCACCATGTGAACCATCGAAAATAATAGCTATGGGTTTAAATTATCACTCCCATGCAAAGGAGTTCAACCTATCGCTACCCAATTCCCCTCTGACATTCTTGAAACCCTCGACGGCGGTAATAGGGCCAGGAGCTGATATTGTCTATCCTTCAGTATCCGCTAGAGTTGACTACGAGGGCGAGCTTGCGGTAGTTATCAAGAGACCAATATGGCGAGTACCAGCTATAGATGCTCTGGATTATGTACTGGGTTATGCCTGTTTTAACGACGTTACAGCCAGGGATTTACAGAACCACGATGGACAATGGACGAGGGCTAAAGGTTTTGATACCTTCGCCGCTATTGGTCCTTGGATTGAGACTGAGCTTAACCCATCAAGTGTCGTACTGGAGACTTATCTGAACGGCAAACTGAAACAACGAGGCAATACTGCTGACCTTATCTATTCCATCCCGGAGATAATAAACTTCATCTCCAATGTTATGACACTGCTACCGGGTGATATTATCGCCACTGGTACTCCAAGTGGTGTAGGACCGATGTACCCAGGTGATACCGTAGAGGTTAGAATACCACAGCTAGGAACTTTGCGGAACTTCGTAATAAAAAACAATTTCTAGGTCTACTAGTGCTCACTGCTGGCATTTACATAATTCGTTAAATCAGAGCGTGTTAAAGATATTATAGTTAATATGCCGATCACGGTGCCGATGGGAAAAAAGAAAAGGGTTAAGGTAGCATGTACTATACTCAGAATCCGCCCCAAATCCTTACCTCGTAATAATCCAATACCACCCACAATAGCTAAACCGATATAGCAAAGGAGAGCGAGGGTGGCTACGCTAAGACCGAAAATGGCACCGGGTATTGCCGGCCCGATAAACGGATCGATCACCTCGGGGAAAATAAGTACAGCGATAGCGCTTATACCGATAAGTGCCCCGATTGCAGTTACGAACTCCCAGATGGCTATTAGTAATAAAAGATCTGGCCTTCTCAAAGTATGATGCCTTCTCGTACTTACCTTTTGATCCATTCTAGAGTTACCGAATAGGTGATGTCAATGGATTTGGGGGAATTAATATTTGCTACACTCCCATAACTGGGATATAATTATTTGTCGAAGATGTTCACACTTGAGGTTGCCGGCATTGGCTAAAGAACTCTGGAATAATGCGATATTTGTGAAAAGCGATAACTATGAAATGGTAGAAGGTAATGTTTACTTTCCATCAGAGTCTGTCAACTGGGAATATTTAACCTCAGGCGATAAGCAATACATCTGTCCTTGGAAGGGTAAAGCGACATATTATATGTTAGTATTGGAAGAGGAGTGCTCAAGAATGCCGCTTGGTGCTACCCAGAGCTAAAACCAGCGGCGCGGCATATAAGGGATTTCGTCGCTTTTGAAACATCAAAGGGTATAGATGTGATTGATTGAAAATCAATGTCTGAATATAAGTTGCTGGTTGTTGATGTTGATGGCACCATCGTGGACGGCAATGGTGCTATTTCTTTTCAAGATGAAAAAGCGCTAACCGATGCAACCACAGCCGGGATTACAGTATCTCTTTCTACCGGACGCATTATAAAAGCCTGCGAAAAAATCATTGACCGACTATCTCTGGATGGCCACCATATATTCTGCGATGGTGCGTTGGTTAGTGACCCATCTATGAATGAGGAGATATATTGCCAACCAATTGAAGCAGAATTGGTAAGACAAGCGGTGGATTTTGCTCGGGCTAACGGTATCTATCTTGAGCTTTACAATGAAACGGGGTTCTTTGCTGAAAGGCAGAACTGGTCAGACAAAGTCCACTATGATTTCTTCGGTGTGGCGCCAACAATTACCGATTTCAATGGAATCTGGCAGCAAGAACGCATCATTAAAGCTGAAATGGTGGTACGAGAACTAGAAGAACGTCAAAAATCGGAGCTTTTTAAGAAGGAATTTGAAGGGAAGCTGCGTTTTTCTATCGCCCGCTCCCCGGCTTTTCCTAAGATTGATTTTATTAACATAGTCAATCCTGATGTATCAAAGGGTGAAGCCCTTAGATGCTTAGTTACGTTTCTAGGTCTTTCAATGAAAGAAGTAATCGCCATAGGCGATGGGTTAAACGATATATCTCTGCTTGAAACCGCTGGATTAGCCGTGGCGATGGGCAATGCCTTCCCTGAGGTAAAACGGGTGGCAGATTATATAACATTGAATGTCGAGCAAAGTGGAGTGGCAGCAGTGGTCAGTGAATTTTTGGGGTAAGACCTTACCCCTTCAACGCTTCACCGAATTTCACACCAAATTGTCTGGACTTAGTCAGTTCTTCTTCTGGAACAGGGCCCCTTGCACCCTTTACCCTTATTGATAGACCGGGGGTTATTACCTTCAGGGCAGGTACCTTTTCAATCAGTTGTTTTTCCATCTTTTTCACAGTTTTCTCAAAGTCACCCCCGATGTAGGTATCGAAAACGGCTACCGGAATCCGATTAAGGTTGATTTTCCCCAGTTCGTCGATGAATTTCCTGATACTCCTTGTAGCTTTGCCAAAGTGGTTTGGCGAACCGATAAAAAAAGCATCGGCAGCGATGACGTCGTCGAAATTAATCTGATCGACTTCGCTCATGTTCGCTTGTGTATCCATTATATCCTTGAGACCGGCGATTATTTCCTCACCTACTTGCTTTGTGTTGCCATATTTAGAATCGTAAATAACAACTACTTTTAACACTTGAGACTATCTCCTTTGACTAAAGACGCAGTAGACGTTTCCACCAAGGTTTGTCCTCGCCTATTCCTTTTATGAAAAAGGAGTGTTCACAGTTCTGGCAGCGCCAGGTTTCAAAGCGCTGATTGTAATATGTATTTGAACTACCGCAGCGTGGACAGGCTGATCTAAGTCTTTCCGCAGTCTTCTTGTCTAATTTTTTCCAATAATCATCATGCCATGTCTGACGACCCGACATAATACCCCCTTAAAGGTGAAGCTCTATTATATCACCATCTTTTAGTATATGATTTCTGCTTGCCATAATGCCATCATGTTTGCCCGAACCCCATATTCGGGCATACCTCAGTTTAGCGGCAAAATCTTTATGCACATTGGAAGCGGCATCGAGCAGGGTGCTACCTTGTGGCAGTACTATGGGATCGATGGCCTCCGCTTTTTCCCCTGGTACTTTAGTATAGACACGGATTATATCCAACATTCGATAAATCCCCAACCTGAGTTCATCAAGCCCTATTTCCTGTAATGCCGAGATGGCAACAACTGATATACGGTTCTCAAGGTTATCAAAAAGCAACTTGCAGTTATGGCCATTACCATCGACATCGAGCTTGTTGGCGATAACTAGAGCCTTCTTATGCCAGAAACTGATATCCTCTTCAGTTTCGACTACGGTACCCGTGAACAATATCCTCATTTTCTTTAAATTTGCTACTATCTGGTTGAGTTGCGCCAGCGGATCATAACTAAGGTCGATTAATAACAACAAGGCATCAACCTGTCTCAGCATTGGTGGTAACCACCATTGAATTGTGTGTGAACCCAAGGGTGGAGTATCGATTAGTTGGATCTTAATATCCTCATATTCCATCATTCCGGGTAAGGCATTGTGCGTTGATAGGGGATAGTCGGCGATAACTGGAGAGGCTTTGGTTATGCTAGCAATGAGTTGCGATTTGCCGGAGTTGGGTAGCCCAGTAATGGCTACTTGAGCGGCTCCCTCCTTCTCAATCATCATCGAGGCCCGCTGAGTGTTCGATTTCTTTGAAAGCTGCTGTGTTAGCTTAGCAATGCGACTTCTCAGTTCGGCACGTAGGTGGTCAGTCCCCTTGTGCTTGGGCATAATAGCCAACATCTCCTCGAGGGCAGTTATCTTCTCTGTCGGACTCTTGGCTGCTCGGAAGTTCTTCTCAGCTTCAAAATACTGCGGTGGTAGATTGGCTGGCATACTATAAATACTCCTTAATTCTGCGCGCTATATTTAAATTTAACCCATAAACGGCAGCCAGCTCTTCTACTGAAGCACCCTTTATTGCCGAGATAGAGCCAAATTGGCGTAAAAGACTATTTCTACGCCGCGGACCGATACCGGGTATGGCATCAAGAGTTGATTTATAGCTCCCTTTTTGATGTATATAATGGTGATAGCTCAAGGCAAAGCGGTGTGCTTCATCACGTACACGTTGCAGCAGTTGTAGCCCTAAAGATGTGGCAGGCAGTATTATCGGCTTGCTATGTTTACGGGTAAAAATCTGCTCGTTCTCTTTGGCTATACTGATAACGGGCACGGATTTGATTCCAAATTTATACATCACCTTTATGACGGAGTTTAGCTGCCCCTTACCTCCATCAATGAGAATTAGATCAGGCATTACCGCCCAGCTATCGGTATTGGATTGTGTACTGTTTTTCAAGCGCCCGAAGCGTCGGTGGATTACCTCTCTTAGCATGGCATAATCATCGGCCTTGGGTACTGTCTTGATCCTGAAACGCCGATAGCTTACTTTCTTGGGTTTACCTTTTTCGAAAACAACCATACTACCCACAGCTGATTGGCCCTGTATGTTAGAAATGTCATAGCCCTCTATCCTTAATGGCAAGCCAACTAAACCGAGCTTGTTTTTTACTTCGTCTAGGGCGTCACTAATACCTTGAGGAGATGTTACCTGTTTAATTTTTAGTTGTTGCATACTCTTGGTTGCATTTTCGACTACCATATCTATCAATTTCCTTCTAACCCCTCTATTTGGTACCTGGATGCGGATTTTACCTCCTCTTCTTCCCATAAGCCAGCTTTCGATAACGGTTTTATCTTCAATTGGATGCTGTAATAGTATCAGCGGTGGTATATAGCTGGCGGAGTGATAGAATTGCTTAACAAAGCTAGACATTATCTGACTGTCCACTGCAGAGTTGGTGCCCTGAAGGGTAAAGGCCTCCCTTCCAACTAACTTACCACAGCGGGTGAAAAAAATCTGGGCATATGCTTGATCTCTATCCCTAACAAAGGCAATTGCATCCTGCTCGCCTCTTACAATGGATGCCATTCTCTGCCACTTAATAACTTCTTGCACCGCCTGGATGCGGTCTCTGAGTTTGGCTGCTTTCTCGTAATCGAGTCTATTAGAAGCCTGTTTCATTTCAACCTCAAGTCGTTTAATGATTGTTTCCTGCTTGCCCTCAAGGAAGAGGATAAGCTGCTTTATTATTTCGGTGTATTCTTCTTTTGATACTAAACCTACACAGGGAGCAGAACAGTTGAGAAGGTCGTATTCGAGACAAGGGCGAGAGAGTGGGTGTTTAAGATTTTTAGAACAAGGGCGAAAGGGAAATATGTCTTTAACTACTTTAAGTGCTCGGTGGATAGATTTGGCACTAGCAAAGGGGCCGAAATAATGACTACCATTACCTTCTAGGTGGCGCGTAATTTGTACTCGGGGCCAGTCTTCATTAGCATCTATTTTAAGGTATGGGAATGTTTTGTCGTCTTTAAGGCGTACATTGTAATAGGGCGAGTGTCTCTTTATTAAGTTTAGTTCGAGAACGAGAGCTTCTTCTTCGGAAGAGGTTATAAAAAAATCAATATCGGTTATAAGGTCTACCATGCGTTTAGTTTTTGGAGGGAGGTTGGCAGTTCGGCTGAAGTATGACCTTACCCGTAGTTGTAGGTTGGTTGCCTTGCCGATATAAAGTATACCCCCTCGAGCGTCTTTCATTAGATAGACACCAGGCTCAGTTGGTAGTTGTTTCGCTAGCTCTATAACCGGATTTATTTTAATTTTATTCATATATCAACAAGTTAATTTTAACATAGCCAATATGATGGACAAAGTATTATGGATGTTGTAAGGATTATAATGATGTCATTCATAACCAGAATGGAATGACAATAGAATAGATGTAAAAACAGCAAAAGAGTATAGAGATACGGATTAAGGGAATGTCATTTAAGACACGTATATCTTTTTAGATCCCTAGGTGTTTTCAGTACTATTTTCAAGGGCTTTAATATGCTTGCTGGCTGCATCTGCCTTGGCTTGTAAGTTGGCGAGCATTTTGGTTGCTGCTTCAGTAGAGTCTTTAATTACGGCTATGGAAAATGAAGCTAGTGCTGCGATTTCGGCGGCAGCCTTAGCCGCTTTTTGAGCAGCGAGTTCGCCGGCTCTGCGCACTTCGTCAGCTTTGCGGCTAGCTTCCTCCGACAATTGTTTAAATATAGCAATAGCTTCTCTAGCCTGGCTCTCCGCTTCTTCGGCTTTTGTTGCGGCCTTTTCAGCGGTTTTGGTAGCTGCCATTGCCGTTTTTTCTGCCTTATCGGCGGCAGCTGAAGCTGCTTTAGTGGCTTCTTCGGCTGCTCTCTCGCCAGCCATTTTAGCTTCGGCTGCTCGTCTACTGGCTTCATCAGATGCATTAGTGGCAGCTTTGGCGGCAGCCCCGGATTGCCTAGCTGCTTCTTCAGCTCGTCGAGCGGCCTCGGCGGCGGCGGCGATATTGGATTCCATCTCGTCGAGTATTTGAGGCAGTGGTTTTGTTAAAATCTTTACATTCTCGTAGGAAGTCGTTACGTTAGCGTTTTTATCGTTCATTGAAAGCCTCCCTTTGTTCAACCCTAAAGCATATAATATCTCTAGGGAGATATCCAGTCAAGATAACAAATATACCATTTTTTCTGTTTAATATTTTTATTTAGTTATGTTAAAATGGAGCAACAATATCCACTGGTAGGGGGAAATAGTGAAAGAAGAAATAGACAGTTTCTTAAACTACCTCACCGTTGAAAAGGGCTTCTCCAATAATACGATAGAAGCTTATCGCAATGATCTTAACCAACTTGCTGCTTTTGCCGGTTTGGAAGCCAACAAGAGAAGTGTTATGCCGTCGTGGAATCATTTCAGACGTCAGGATATGTTGAGCTACCTTCTTGATCTTAAAGAAAGGAACTATGCCGTTACCACTGTTGCCCGTAAGATAGCTGCCGTCAAATCTTTCTTCACTTTTTTGACAGCTGAGGGTAAGATAAAAAGCAGCCCGATTGAAAACATAACCTCACCCAAAGTTGGCAAACCATTACCCGATGCTATATCAATAAGCCAGGTGCGTCAATTAATTGACCAGTCGACCAAGTCATCTACACCCGAAGCCCAAAGAGACAGGGCAATGTTGGAGTTACTTTATGCCAGTGGTATGCGTGCAAGCGAACTGGTATCACTTAATCTAAATGATATTGATATTAAGGGCGGTTCTGTGCGTTGTTTCGGAAAAGGCAACAAGGAGAGATTAGTGCCTATATATCAACAAGCGGCAAAGGCGGTGCAAGAGTATATAACTCAGGTGCGTCCCCGTCTCGTTCAAAGTGATTTCGAGCAGGCTCTATTTGTTAACATGCGTGGAGATAGACTAACACGACAGGGCTTATGGCAGATATTAAAAGCGTATGCCAAATCAGCTGGATTGAGCAAGCAGGTTACTCCGCACACTTTAAGACATAGCTTTGCCACCCATATGCTTAGCGGTGGAGCTGACCTGCGATCTGTTCAAGAACTGCTGGGGCACGCCAATATTTCTACTACACAGATCTACACCCATCTCACATCAGAACATATCCGACGTACCTATGATAAAGCTCATCCTAGAGCGAAGCAGGCCGATTAACCTTAAAACAGGGAGGATTTGAATGCCTAGCAAATCGCGGAAGCGAAGGGGAAAGTTTAAGCAACCAAGTAGAAACAAGAAAGGCAAGCGAAGCTCTCAGACTGTAATCTCCCAGCAGGAAATAGCAACCCCACCTGAAGAAATTCCTAGCTTAATGCCCGAAGTGGCCGTTTCAGCCTCGAGCGATAAATCTCAGCTGGAGACTAAAAAACACGAGTTATTTTTTGAATTGCGCAGAATAGGGATCTTCGCCAGTCTAATGTTCGTTGTTTTAATAGTGCTGGCAATTACCCTAAAATAGTCCTCCGTATATTGGCAGTCGATATGGATTTTGAAGCGGTAAGAGTAAATCTAATAAAGCATCTGAGTGTAGAAATAAAAGATGAAAAGGTGCTGGCTGCAATGTCCCATATCCCGCGAGAACTTTTTATACCCCAAGACGAGATGCACTTAGCCTATGAGGACAGGCCATTACCCATTGGTTTTGGACAGACAATCTCACAACCTTTCATAATTGCGCTAATGACTGCATCACTAGAGTTAACTGGTAAGGAAAAAGTTCTGGAAGTGGGTACGGGCAGTGGTTACCAAGCAGCTATCTTGGCAGAGTTAGCAAAAATAGTTATAACCGTAGAGAGGATGCCTACCCTGGCAGCCGCGGCTAATAAGGTGTTGAACAAACTGGGCTATAAAAATATAAAGATACACATTGCTGATCATATGCTTGGTTGGACTCTCGAGGCACCTTATGATGCCATAATCGTTACCGCTGGAGCACCTAGAATACCAGAAATCCTGATTAAGCAATTGAAAACAGGAGGCCGTATGGTAATTCCGGTTGGTTCACGGTATGACCAGGATCTATATAAAATTACAAAGCAGAAAAACAAAAACATTGTATATAGTCTTGGGGGTTGTCGTTTTGTTCCCTTAATCGGTGAAGATGCTTGGATGGAAGAATAGCAATTACTAAGGGATTACTTGCTGAATTCGACGTTTATTATTTATAATAATTGCTTAACGAATGATAAAGGTGGTCAGATGAAACAATTCCAGCCGGATAATATTCATAACATCATCCTGCTTTCTCACAGCGGAACTGGTAAGACTTCGCTAGCGGAAGCCATCCTATTTACTAGCGGAGCAATTAAGCGATTGGGCAGGGTTGATGACGATAGCACTACATCGGATTACGACCCAGATGAAATAAAACGTAAAATAAGCATCAATCTGACACTATTACCGTGCCAGTGGCAAGATAAAAAGATAAATCTTGTTGATGTACCTGGATATTCAGATTTTGTTGGTGAGGTAAAGGAGGGAATACGAGTTTGTGAAGGGGCGATAATTCTTGTCTCGGCAGCAGCTGGTGTCGAAGTCGGCACCGAGCAAGTGTGGAAATACAGTGAAGATGCCGGATTGGCACGCCTTATCTTTATCAACAAGATGGATCGCGAAAACGCCAATTTCAATAAAACTGTTGAGCAGATACAATCATGCTTTGGTAATAAATGTATAGCGCTCCAGATACCTGTCGGTGCCCACAACGATTTTCAAGGGATCGTTGATCTACTAACATTAAAATGCTATATCGGTGATAAAGCTGAGGAAAGTGAAATTCCGGCATCGCTTAAAGACCAGGCTGATTCCATGCGGGAGAAGATGATTGAAACGATTGCTGAGGTTGATGATGTCTTGATCGAAAAGTATCTTGGAGGAAAAGATATTAGCCTGGAGGAACTTGAAAAAGGTCTCAAGCAGGCGATTCAGAGTGGTAAAATCATACCAGTGCTGGCTGGCTCGGCGTTGCAAAACATAGCCGTTCGTCAACTATTGGATGCTGTTTGTACCTACTTGCCATCGGCAGCTGAAACTGAGATTGTGACCATTGCAGACTCTAAAATACCCGATGTTAAACCCGAATTGAAATCACCACTGGCAGCATTGGTTTTCAAAACGAGCGCTGATCCATATGTAGGTAAGCTGACATATTTCCGCGTTTTTTCGGGTGCTATTGAAAGTAATTCACAGGTTTGGAATGCAAACCAGGGCAGCACTGAGCGAATCGGACAACTCTTTATTATAAGAGGTAAAAATCAGGAACCAATACCAAAGATTGGAGTGGGAGACATAGGTGCCGTTGCCAAACTGAATATAACCGTTACCGGAGATACACTGGGTAACCAGGATAAGCCAGTGAAGATAACACCAGCAACCTTCCCCGAACCGGTTTACAGCGTTGCAGTACATCCGAAAACCAAGGCAGACTTGGATAAACTGGGTTCTTCGCTTGCGCGACTGACCGAAGAAGATTTAACACTGCGTATGCACCGAGACAATGATACTGGCGAGACAATACTATCTGGTATAGGGGACACCCAGCTGGATGTTGCTGCTGAGAAAATGCTGCGCAAATTTGGTGTCAGTGTTGAACTGACTACTCCTAAAGTGCCTTATAAGGAAACAATTACCCAATCAGCAAAAGCAGAGTACAAGCACAAAAAACAATCCGGTGGGCATGGTCAATATGGGCATGTTCTACTAGAGTTGACACCACTACCACGTGACAGTGCCAATGAGTTTATCAGTACAGTAGTCGGTGGCTCAGTACCTAAGAATTACTTCCCGGCGGTGGAGAAAGGCGTTAACGAGGCTGTTAAAGAGGGCGTCCTAGCTGGGTATCCGGTTGTAAATGTAAAAGCAAATCTATATGACGGTAGCTTTCACCCGGTGGATTCCTCTGAAATTTGCTTCAAGATTGCCGGGGCTGGCGCTTTTAGAAGGGGACTTTTGGATGGACAGCCCATTTTACTTGAGCCGATTATGGATATCAAGGTTATAGTTCCTAACGACTCTACTGGCGATATTATGGGTGATTTAAATACAAAGCGAGCTCGTGTGCAGGGAATGAATCCTGCAGACGGCAACAATATTGTAGAGGCTCAAGCTCCGTTGGCTGAGATGCTGCGCTATGCTATAGATTTAAAGTCAATGACTCAAGGAAGAGGCACATATATCATGAAATTCAGTCATTATGAAGAAGTGCCTATGCATATCAGCCAGAAAATAATAGATGAACGCAAAGCCGAAAAGGAAGCAGAGAAGAATTAAATTCACCAGAAGCAGTCACTTTATTCAGTTAATAGTTGCCTGATCTTTTCGGTGAATGTCGGTATTACCTTTTTCCAGTCACCTATGATGCCAAAGCGAGCGACATTAAAAATGTTAGCCTCAGTATCTTTATTTATGGCGATAATATTCTTAGCTCCACTACAACCGCTAATATGCTGGCTTGAGCCGGAGATGGCTATGGCCATGTAAAAATCAGGCGCGATAATCTTACCGGTCAGCCCTATCTGTGCGGCATCTTGAATCCAGCCGTTGTCACAGGGAGGACGGGTGGCCCCGATAGCTCCACCGAGTAAACTGGCTAGCTCTTCAAGCTGCTTGAAACCTTCGGCACTGCCAATACCTCTACCCCCCCCAATAACAACTGCTGCATCCTCGAGTCTGACTCCTTCTTTACTTTGGGATACCTTACTAACGACCTTCGTTCTGGCAGGTGCTGTTTCTGGCTTGATATCGATATTAATAATCTTTCCTTGCTTTGAGTTATTTGGCTCCATTGGTGAGTATGCTTTCGGTCTAACGGTAGCTATCTGCGGACAGCATTCACTAACAAAGGTAGCCATAAGATTGCCGCCATAGACAGGTTTTGTCTGCAGCAATTGCCCAGACTCGACATTGATAGAAAGCTCTATGCAGTCGGTGATAGCTGACGTTCCCAATCTAAAAGCCAAGCTAGGTGCCAGATCGCGACCTATGGCCGTCTGTCCTATAAGCAGAACTTTGGGCATTACCTGATTTAATATGACTTCCATTATGTTAGTATAAGATTCATTACTGTAATGTTCTAAAATTGGATTATCAGCAAGACTAACTTTATCAACACCGTAAGCAATCACTTCCTGAGCCAGGGCAGCAACTTGGTTACCTAAAACAGCGGCACTCAATTCCTCACCAAGCTGATTGGCTAATTTTCGAGCGCAACCAAGCAGTTCCCGGGTTATATTCGCCAGCTTACCTTCTGTGGATTCAACTAGTACCATAACACCTTTATATTCAGTCAATTTATATTCCTTCTCTAAGATTGTCTACAATAATTTCTCCTGCCTCAACCTCCCAGCGAGATTACTCGCTGCCTCTTCTGGGGTCTCTCCCTCTATGATTTCGCATTTACCTTCATAAACCGGCTTGAGCAGTTTAACAAGGTGGCTACGGAAACCACCGACTCCTAATTCAGAAGGCTCGATACCGAGGTCAGTTGACTTCCAGATAGTTGGTTCTTTCTTCTTGGCTGCCATAATACCCCTTATAGTTGGGTAACGAGGTTCTCCGATTTCATTACTGACAGTAATCACTGTTGGTAATGTTGTTTCGATAGTTTCGTAACCGTCGTCTGTTACCCGTTCAACCAAAACCTTACCACCAGCAATATCTATTTTCCGGGCGACTGTTATAACTGGTAGCTTGAGTATCTCGGCAATACCAGAGCCTACCTGCCCAGCATCTCGATCGGCAGATTGACGACCGCAGAGAATAATGTCATATGCATCGATTTTTGTTATCGCTATCGCCAGTATCTTAGCTGTTAACCAGCTATCGCCGTCGGCAAATAATTCATCCTCAAGCAGTACGAGTTCGTCAGCTCCCATTGATAGTGGCTTCTTAATTACTTCTCTTAGAAGATTGTTGCCAAGGCTTATAGCTGTTATTGTACCTGCGTATTTATCCCTTAATTTGAGAGCAGCTTCCAGTGCATACTCACTATAAGGATCGATTACTGGCGGAATATCTGTCGGTAAAATAAGCTTATTAGTGGCAGTATCGACCATGAAACGAGCCGGCGGTGCTTCGGGGTCCATAACCTGTTTTGTACAGACAATAATATTCATTTTTTATATTTTCCTATGAGTACTTTTACCGCGGTAATGTCATGCTTACAACCCGATCGATACCGCCTAAATCGGGCATTACCTCTATACGGGTAGTCGGGAAGAGCTTATTTAAAAAGGAAACAACCGCTTCCTTCTGTCCCTTGCCTATCTCTATCAGTAAGCAACCTCCAGGTGATAACTTGCCTTTTATCTGATTGCATAGCCGTCTGATATTCTTTAGCCCATCAATGCCTCCATCCACGGCCAATTGTGGTTCGAAGCTATGGTTGTCTAGTTCGGAGTGTTTAACATAAGGTAGGTTGGCGATAATGAAGTTGACCGGGTGGAGCAGCGGTTGGAGCATATCACCATGAAGAAGCATTATTCTGTTGGCTACACCATATCTATAGCAATTTAGCCAGGCTACCTTCAAAGCAGGAGTTGAAATATCGATGGCGCAAATATTCGCCCGTGGAAGGTTAAGGGCTAAACTGATGGCGATATTGCCGCAACCGGTACCCACATCAGCGATGCAGGGCCTGCTGTGTTTTTGAACCAGATTCAAGATAATATCTAAAAGGATTTCAGTTTCCGGGCGCGGTATCAGAACGTTATTATTGACATAAAAATCGAAACCATAGAATTCACTATAGCTGCTAATATAGGCCCACGGTTCACCCCTTAAACGCCGTTGCACAAGCTTTCGTAAAATATCCTGCTGTTCTTTAGTAATGTATTGCTCAAGATTCTGATAGAATTGTACACGATCTATCCCCAAGGTCTGCCTAAGCAAGAGCTCACCTTCGAGGGCAGCATCATCAATGCCATTATTCACTAGAATCTGTCGGGTATAACAAAAAAACTCTTTTAATCTCACACCAGCTGTGCCTCTAGCTGTTTTGCCTGCTCGCTTGTGGCGATAGCGTCAATGAGCTCGTCAAGATCTCCCTCCATAATCTTGGGTAGATTATGCATTGACAGCCCAACACGATGATCTGTTATTCTGTCTTGGGGATAATTGTAAGTTCTTATTTTCTCGGCACGCTCGCCACTGCCAACTTGTGAGCGGCGTTGCTCGGTTATTTCACCTTCCTGTTTTCTTTGTTCGATGTCGAGGAGTCGGGCACGAAGGACAGCCAAAGCCTTCATTTTATTTCTATACTGAGAACGTTCATCCTGACATACAGCAACAATACCGGTTGGCAGATGGGTAATGCGGACTGCAGTGGCTACCTTGTTCACGTTCTGACCACCAGCACCACCACTATGAAAGATGTCAATTCTGATGTCTTTGGGATTGATATCCACCTCCACCTCTCTAGCTTCGGGTAGTACGGCAACAGTAGCTGTGGAGGTGTGGATTCTGCCAGAGGATTCGGTTGTGGGTATTCTCTGCACTCGGTGAACACCCCTTTCATATTTGAAGCGGCTGAATGCCCCCTTGCCTTTGATCTCATAAATAATCTCTTTAATACCACCAATGGCGGTTTCATTGGCATCAATGATGTCCACTCCCCATTTCCTGTTCTGTGCATATCGACTGTACATACGGAAAAGGGCGGCGGCAAAAAGACCGGCTTCATCACCACCGGTACCAGCTCTTATTTCCATGATAATATCCCTATCGTCATTGGCGTCCTTGGGCAACAGCGCCAGCTTCAGTTGATAAAGCTCACTTTCGAGTTGTGATTCCAGGTTTTCTATTTCATGTTTAACCATAGCCATCATATCATCATCCAGCTCTTCGTGAAGCATTTTTTTTGTTTCCTCAAGCGTTCTGGTTTTCTCTTTGTAACTACGATATAGGGCAACCAGGTTTTCCAGGCTTGCCCTCTCCTGTGCCAAAACCTGTAGTTTCTTAGGATCAGATGCTATCTCTGGCGATGCTATCTTTTTTTCAAGCTCTAAGTATTGCTTTTCTATCTTTTCAAGTCGTTGAAACACGGGGTTACTCCTGAGAAAAATTGTATCACAGATGCAAACTAGTGCTCAAACAACTAAATGGAAAAAAGATTATCAGAAATAGTCGCCGAGTGATGATTGTTTAGTTATTATCCAAATAGATATCCGGCCAAATTTTACTACCCGGTTTCAGTCTGCAGCCAGCGCTTATATATACATTATTCGAAATAATCGTTTTTTGGATGCTGCTCCCTTGGCCGATGTGGCAGTTATTGGCAATTATGGAATGCCTTATTGTTGCTCCGGATTCTATCTCGGTATTGTGCCAAATAATCGAATCCTCTATCTTAGCTCCGGCGCCGATGATGTTATTAGCGCCTATGACCACGGCCCCGTTTAATTTTACATTCTGGCTAACGGAGCAGTTGTTGCCGATAACCGCTGAATCCGATATCTCAACCGTATCATGGACAATGGCGTTTTTCCCAATAAAAATGCGATTGTCGTTGTTGAAGCTAAACTGATTGCTTTGGCCGTTCAACAGATCGCGGTTGAGCTGGTGGTATTTCTGTGGGGTGCCAATATCCATCCAATAACTTGAAGATGTAAAAGCATATATCGGTTCCCCTTTCTGCAATAAAGGCGGAAAGACTTCGTGTTCAAAGCTAAACATCTTCTTTTTTGGGATAGAATTCAAAACTTCTGTCTCCATGATATAGGTGCCAGCATTTATCATATTGGTTGTAATCTGCTCCCGGCTGGGTTTTTCCAAAAAACGTATCACTCTGTCCTTTATGTCTGTTTCTATTAAGCCATAGTGGGTAGGATCTACTACCGGAGTGAGGGCAATAGTTATTTTTGCTCTGCGCTGCCTGTGCAAGGATACCATAGCGGATAAATCAAGGTCGGTAAATATATCCCCATTTAGCACAACAAAGGATTCATAATCCAGATATTGCTCGGCGTTTTTCACTGCCCCAGCCGTTCCCAGGGCCGTCTCCTCTACCGCATAGTTGACACAGACACCGAAGCGGCTACCATTGCCAATATACTTCTTGATTGGTTCTGCCAGGTGGCTGATAGCCAGGATTATTCCCTTTATCCCATGTTGCTGGAGACGGCGGATAACGAACTCAATAAAAGGCATGTTGGCTACTGGCATCATTGACTTTGGTGTGTTAATTGATAAAGGTCGTAATCTGGTGCCTAATCCACCGACGAGAATAACAGCCTTCATGTATGATACTCCGGTTATCGGAACTGAGTCCCTGTTGTGTTGTCAAAGAAATAAATCTATTATATCACGGATTGTTAGTGAAGGGTGTAATTGCACTCAGTATGATTACCATTTATAATAAGTTGGTTTATTTTTATAGATATGGACAGCAGGTAATGCCACCCGTAGTTTCAATTATTGGCAGGTCAAAGTCAGGTAAGACAACTCTTGTAGAAAAGCTGGTTACTGAATTGAAACGGCGGGGTTATCACGTAGCTACCATCAAACATGCTCAGGAAATAGATTTTACACCGGGCAAAGACAGCTGGCGTCACCTTAAGGCCGGCAGCGAAACCACCATAGTTGTATCCCCTGATGAAGTCGTGTTGTTTAAACCGATAACAACCGCCGATACGTTTAACAATATATGCCGTTTACTGGGCGAAGATTACGATATCATATTAACAGAGGGTTTTAAGCAGGCTGATACCCCCAAAATAGAAGTGCGTTATGGAGTAGATAAAACACCGTTGAAGGGCATAAAAAGGCTAGTAGCGGTGGTAAGTGATGAGTCTGCGGGAAAAGATATACGTCATTTTTCTAACCGGGATACAACAAAGTTGGCCGACTTGCTTGAAGAGGGTTTTATTAAGTCACAGAGGAGCAGGTTAGCCGTGTATGTAAACGGTAGACCTTTGACCTTGAAGAGCTTCCCCAGAAAAATAATATGCAATCTGATAACAAGTATGGTTTCCAGCCTGAAGGGTGTTAAAAAGGTGAGTAGTCTAGATATTTTTATAAGGAGGAATTCGGTATAAATGGCTGTTCTAAAAGGAGTTGAGGAGTTTTTTGGTTAAAAAAAGAATTGAAAAGCCTAAGCACAAACCGACCAAGCGCCAACTCTCTCGGTGGCAGAAGCAAAAACGTAGACAAAGGCTCATCATAGGTATTGGTACCTCTGTTGTAATTATTGCCCTGGGCTTGCTGATAGCCGGAATATATTTCCAATGGTATGTTCCTCAGGAAAAACCCTTTAAAGAAACGGTTATTGAGGTCAATGATACTCTGTTCGATATGTCTTATTATCTAGATGCTTTGAATTATCAACTGGCGGGTTTACCATCTCAGCAGGCGTCATTCTATCTTGATATAATTACCGAGGGTATACAACGAAATGAACTTATTAGACAGGAAGCTATGGAGATGGGTATTACTGTCAGCGATGGCGAAGTCGATGAAGAGATCAACAGTCGCGAGCTACCCAGTAATCGGGCGGTCAAAGATATAATCCGGACCCAGCTGCTTATGCAAGAGCTTACAGAAGGCTACTTCAATGATCAGATACCAATATCTGCTGAGCATCGTTATTTAATGGCGATGTTGCTGGAAAGTGAGAGCCAGGCAAACGAGGTTAGAAACAGATTGGTTGCCGGTGAAAACTTCAGCCAACTCGCTGGTGAATTGTCGTTAGATAACTATACAAAGGAACAGAGCGGCGACATCGGCTGGAAGCCGCAGGGTGTCTTAAACGAACTGCTAGTCACATCTGTACTAGAAGATTACATCTTCAGTTATCCAGTAGGTGAATTCGTTGTTCCAGTCTATGATGCTGAAAAGACGAAAGGCTTAGGTTACTGGATTATCGAGGTGCTTGAAAGGAACGCAGAAACGGGGGAAGCTCGTGTTCAGGCTATGATGTTGTCGAGCGAGGAAGAAGCGCGAATTATACTATCAAGATTATCAAACGGGGAAGAATTTACACTTCTAGCAGCGGAATATTCACAAATTTGGTCGGATGAAGATGGGGCGGACCTCGGCTGGCTAGCTGAGGGTAGTGTGAGTGATGCTTTTGATGAATTTGTTTTTAATACCGAAACTGAAATAAATAAGATCAGTGAACCTATCCAGGATAAAACGATGGATACCGAAGGAGGTTACTGGCTGTTTAAGATACCTAATAGCGATTTCAGGGAAATTTCTGAAGAGGACAGGGATTTATTAATTGAAAAGGCTATGCAGGAATGGCTTAATTCAATCATTAATAATCCCGAAAATACTGTAATTAGTTATCTTGATGAAGAAATGAAGGAATTTGCTATAAGCAAATTCTCCGGTTCATAATAAAAAGTTGAGGTACTTCGAGATGGGAAAAAGAAGTATTGGTCTAGGCCTAATGGGTTTGGGAGTGATTGGTGGAGAGGTAGCCAGAATTCTACTGGAAAGAAGCGAATGGCTATCGCAACAGGTTGGAGACACCGTTGTACTGCGCAAAATAAAGATTATAGACCAGGATTTATCCCGCCCACAGGCAAAGAAGATGGAGTCTGGCCTATTAACGACGGACGTTAATGAATTTTTCAATACACCTGGTGTGGATATTATTATTGAGCTAATAGGAGGCGAGGAACCGGCATTTGATTATCAAAAAGAAGCGCTTAGAGCTGGTAAGCATGTGATCACTGCTAATAAAGAGGTCATCGCCAAGCATGGTGCAGAGCTGACGGCAATAGCGCAAAATCAAAATGTTAGCCTCAACTATGAGGCTGCTGTGGGGGCTGGCATTCCTCTTATTATGCCATTCCAGCGAGATCTGGTGGCAAACGAAATAAAGGGTATCTATGCCATAATAAACGGTACGACCAACTATATTCTAACCAGGATGTCGCGCGATGGAGTGGACTTTGATATTGCCCTTAAACAGGCCCAGCAGCTCGGTTATGCTGAAGCCGATCCCAAAAACGATATTGAAGGACTAGACTCAAAATACAAAATAGCCATACTGGCTTCATTAGCTTTTAAAAGCCGAATTCACCTCGATGATATCTATTGTGAAGGTGTCAACCGGCTTTCAAGCCGTGATTTCCGCTATGCAAGAGAGATGGGATATACCATAAAACTGCTGGCTATAGCAAAAAGAAACAATGAGTCTATTGAAGTGAGGGTGCATCCGGTTTGCCTGCCGGAGGATGACTTTTTGGCAAAGGTGGATGGTGTTTACAACGCCATTCTAGTGGAAGGCGATCTTGTTGGCAAGGTAACTTTTATCGGTGAAGGTGCTGGCCCAAAACCGACTTGTAGTGCGATTGTTGCCGATATTGTTCAGGTAGCAAGGGATATCGCTCAAGATGCAAACTGCAGCCCGGTATCCAGACCGCAGTTAAGTAGAAAAATAAAAAGCATACCCGACATTGTTACTCGCTACTTCATCCGTATGAATATTGTTGACCGGGCGGGAGTATTGGCTCAAATCGCTAGTGTTCTGGGTGATAATGATATAAGTATAGCTTCAGCTATTCAGAAAGAAGCTAATGAAAAGACTCAAACGGCCGAAATAGTAATTATGACCTATCCGTCATCGGAAAAGGGAATTATACAGGCTGTCGATAAACTTAGCCACCTTAATGTGGTTAAAGGAGTAAATAACTTTATACGCGTTGAAGTTTAAAAAGTTATGACAAAACAGGGTATTCTATTAAGGTATCGGGATTTACTGCCGGTAACCGCTGATACCCCTTTATTTTCACTGGGCGAGGGAGATACTCCTCTTATAAGGTCCCGTCGGTTGGAAAATAAAATCGGCTGTGGAAGCCTGTATTATAAATTGGAAGGATGTAATCCAACCGGTTCCTTTAAGGACCGGGGTATGGTGGTAGCTATAGCTAAGGCGTTGGAAGAGGGTAGCCGGGCTGTCATCTGTGCTTCAACTGGCAATACCAGCGCGTCGGCAGCGGCTTATGCAGCTAATTCAGCTCTGGATGCTGTAATTGTTATACCGGAGGGTAAGATTGCGCCGGGTAAACTGGCTCAGGCCATTGTCCATGGCGCCAGGATAATTGCAATAGACGGTAATTTTGACCAGGCATTGAAAATAGTTCGCAGTCTGACTCAAAAGTACCAGGTAACACTAGTCAATTCCCTTAATCCAAATCGCATAGAAGGGCAGAAAACGGCATCTTTTGAGGTTGTTGATGAAATGGGCATCGCTCCGGATTACCTCTTTATTCCGGTAGGTAATGCAGGAAATATCACCGCCTATTGGAAGGGTTTTGTTGAATATTACCAGTTAGGTAAGATAAAGCAGAGGCCGAAGATGATGGGTTTTCAGGCGGAAGGTGCTGCTCCTATTGTACGTGGCCATGTGGTTGATAACCCGGAAACGGTTGCTACCGCTATACGCATCGGTAATCCAGCCAGCTGGCAGAAGGCAATAGCCGCTCGTGATGAGTCGGGTGGTGTAATAGATATGGTTAGCGATGAGGATATTTTAGAGGCTTACAACCTTCTAGCTTCAGAAGAGGGTATATTTTGCGAACCAGCTTCGGCTGCATCTGTTGCTGGTTTGCTGAAATTGACCCGTAGAGGTATGGATTTAGGCGGAAATAGTGTGGTTTGCATTTTAACAGGTAGCGGTCTTAAAGATGCTGATACAGCTACCAGAGAAGCACCGTCGTTGATAAGGCTTCCAGCCAATCTGGCTGATGTAGAAAAAGCTCTAGGGTGGGAATAAAGATTACATTATCACGGAGGATCCTATGGGAAAAACAATTAGCGATAATATTGGTGCATTTTACCAGCACTACCCGCGGCTGGCTGTTGTAGTTACTGGTAGTGCTGACGGTAGGGATAATGCCATGTCGATAGCTTGGCATACCTCTATTTCAAAAAATCCACCTCTCTTTGGTGTTAGCGTATCGCCCAATCACTTCACTTATAAGCTTATTGCACAGAGTAGACAGTTTGGTGTTAATTTTATACCTGATACAAAAGCTGAGCTCGTTGCGGCTTTGGGTGGCAGTAAGGGTAGCCAGGTGGACAAATTTTCGATGTTTTCTATTGGTAGGAGTAATGCGTATAAGACGGTGGTGCCAATACTTGAAGATGCTTATGCCGCCTTTGAGTGTCGACTGGTTGATGACAGACTATATGGCGATCATAAGTTACTAGTCGGGGAGATTATTGCCGTGCATTATGACGAGGCAGCCTTTATGGAGAACGGGGTTTTGGATATTGAAAGTGTGAATCCAACCCTGTATCTTGGTGGTGAAATCTACCTCAATACGCAGCAAAGCCAGCCAAGAACCCTCAACCGACATTTTTGCGTTGATTGTTTAAAAAATAATCCGGCATTATTTGGAGGAAACTCGGAGTGATTGATGAGAAAAAGTTAAAGGCTTCAGTAGAGTCCATTATTCAGGCAATTGGTGAAGATCCTTCGCGTGAAGGCCTTGCCGATACCCCACGCCGTGTCTTCGAGATGTATAAAGAGCTCTTTATGGGTTTAGAAAAAGATCCAAAAAAAGAGCTAGTAGTCGGTTATGAACTTGGGCACCGTGAGATGGTGATACTCAGGGATATCCCTTTTTATTCAATGTGTGAGCACCATTTACTACCCTTTTATGGCGTAGTGCATGTCGGTTATATACCCAACAATGAGGGGCGTGTGATAGGCATTAGCAAGCTAGCGAGGGTGGTTGAAATTATTGCTAAACGCCCTCAGATTCAAGAGAGAATGGCTACCGAGATAGCCGATGCTATTGATCAGGGGCTGAAACCGGAAGGAGTGGCGGTTGTAATTGAGGCTGAGCATCTGTGTATGGTAATGCGCGGTATAAAAAAACCGGGAGCCAGCGTCATTACCTCTGCATTGAGAGGAAGTTTCCGCCGCAAGGCTGCCAGTCGTGCTGAATTCTTCTCATTAATCAAAGGTAAGTAGACTACTCACCCATTATCTGTATTACAAGCTTCCGGGAGCGAGGGCGGTTATCGAAATCAAGCAGTACAATCTGCTGCCAGGTTCCAAGCAGCAATCTTTTGTGACTAAAGGGAATTACAAGCGATCCACCCAGCAGAGAAGCACGGAGGTGCGAATGACCGTTGCCATCACCCCAAGCACGGTCATGCCCGTAGGGTATGTTTTCCGGCACCAACCGCTGCCACATCTCTTTGAGATCTGATATCAAACCTGGTTCGAATTCTATGGTTGTTAAGCCAGCAGTGGAACCAGTGACGAAGACGGTTACAATGCCGCTTTCAATGGCTGATTCTGTTAACTGCTGCTCAACCTGAGGAGTAATGTCTATAACGTCGCATTTTCCCTGCGTATTCAATCCAATGGTTTCTGTTTTTACCAAAATGCACCTCCGTTAGTTGGTGGTTAGATATCTACAAACTCATTCCAAAATATGTCGTTAAGTTCAAATACTGGTCCGTCCTTGCACACCTGTTTTAAACCTGACTTCGTCCTGATTGTGCAACCATAGCATAGCCCGAAACCACACCCCATTCTCACCTCTAGTGATATCTGCACCGCTTTATCTCTCATTTCTGGCATTTTAGCCATAACACGGTACATAGAGCTGGGACCACAGGCGAATATCTGATCTGCTCTGCCAATATACTCGGGCAGCAGATCTGTTATGAAGCCTTTTTCTCCCTTTGTCCCGTCATCAGTGGTGGTAATGCAATCAATTGATGAAGGTATAAGGTGATGGGGGCAGAGTTGCTCCGCTGTCGTTGCCCCTAGTAACATTGTTACATTGCAACCCCTGTCCTTTGAAACGCGAGCCATAAAGGGTAGTGGGGCAATACCAATTCCTCCTCCCACTAGTAGAATGTTATGGCTTTTATCTGAAAGACTAAAGCCATTACCTAGTGGACCGAGCAGGTCTACCATACTACCGGGTTTGAGCTGTGCTAGCTGATTTGTTCCCTGCCCTACCACTTGAAAAAGTAGTGCTATGCGGTCTCTTTCAGGGTCTGTTTGATGGATACTAAGAGGACGCCTTAATAATGTATCCTTACCACAACGGAGCATTACGAATTGGCCTGGCATGGCCATTGAAGTAAAAAAACAGGCTTCAAGCCATATAAGGTAAACATGAGGCATAATCTCGTTATTAGAACTAACCTTTGCAATAACCCGTTTCATCCTGACGCCTCATTTCGGTATTTGGGTAGTGATTTAATACTGAAGGACCGCTGGCTGTTAATTAGTACTTCGGCAACGGCTCTAGCAGTATCCAGTGAGGTAAAACAGGGAATGCGTTTTTCGGCTGCTGCCCGCCGAATATAAAACCCGTCTCTAAGCGGAATGCGACCTCCGGTAATAGTATTGACAACGCCGTTTATTGTGCCGTCATGTATGATATCAACCACATTGGGATGCCCTTCGCTCAGTTTCTTGCCTATTGTTTTTACTGACAGACCAGCATCTTGAAGGAAGGCTGAAGTGCCTTCGGTGGCGTAGAGCTTGTAGCCAGCCTTAGAGAAGTTCTTTATTAGAGGTAGGGCTTCCCCCTTATCTCTATCAGCGATGCTGAAAAGGATAGCGCCTTCTTCTCGGAGCATCAGCCCAGCAGCAAGCAATGCTTTTGCGAGAGCATTGTTGAAATTGAAGTCAATACCCATAACCTCACCTGTGGATTTCATCTCTGGACCTAGGTGGGTATCCACACCCAGTAGTTTGGACATGGAAAAGACTGGTGCTTTTATGGCACAGAGCTTTCTCGGTGGAAAAAGTCCGCTTCCGTAACCCTGTTCCTTGAGACTGATACCGAGCATAGCCTTAGTGGCAATGTCGATCATAGAAATGCCGGTTACTTTGGAAATAAAGGGGATGGTACGGCTAGCGCGGGGGTTGACCTCCAGTACATATACCTTTGATCTGCTAGAATTAGTGCCAGGAACGATAACGAACTGGATATTCATAAGACCCTTGACATTGAGCGCCAAACCAATACGTACCGAATAATCGACAATTGTTTCTATTTCGATATCGATGAGATTAATGCTGGGATAGACTGCCATGGAATCGCCACTATGTACGCCGGCGCGCTCAATATGCTCCATAATACCGGGGATAAAAACCCTTTCACCGTCACAAACGGCATCAATCTCAACCTCTTTACCTTCCAGATACTTGTCAACCAGCACTGGATGGCCGGTATCTAGAGCTGCTGCCGCTCTGACATATATAACCAGCTCATTGTCATTGTGGACTATCTCCATAGCCCGACCACCGAGAACATAACTGGGCCTGACAAGCACCGGATAACCGATATGTCGCGCTATCTTGAGAGCTTCGTCAACTGTAGTTATCGCTGCTCCAGGTGCTTGGGGGATACCTAGATGACCAAGGAAATTCTCAAAACGTTTCCTGTCCTCGGCAAGATCTATTGTATCTAGGTTAGAACCAAGGAGTGGCATACCAACACGGGATAAGGGTTCAGCGAGGTTTATTGCTGTCTGTCCACCAAACTGAACAATGGAAGGAGTATAACCACTATCATCGTTAGTCTCATTCTCAATGATGTCGCACACGCTTTCGGCATCTAGAGCTTCAAAATAGAGGCGATCGCTAGTATCAAAATCGGTGGAAACCGTCTCCGGATTGGAGTTTACCATTATACTCTGGAAGCCGGCTGCTTGTAATGCACGGGCAGAATGTACACTGCAATAATCAAATTCAATACCTTGGCCGATTCGGATTGGCCCACTACCGATGACAATCGCCTTATTTCCTCGATCGGTTGCCGCTTCGTTCTCTTGCTCATAAGCACTGTAGAAATAGGGAGTGGCAGCATCAAACTCAGCAGCGCAAGTATCCACCATCTTATATACTGGACGGATATTCCAATCATAACGTAGCTGTCTTACCTGCTCGGGGAGTCTATCAGCCAGGGTGGATACTTGCTCATCAGAGAAACCGAGCCGTTTTGCTAGCCATAAAAGCTCCGGTGTCAATGGCTCTGCTAAAAGTCTTTTTTCCATGTTTATAATGTTTGCTAATTTATCCAGAAACCATAGGTCTATTCTGGTTTTTTTAAATATCTGCTGTGGAGTAATGCCCCTCCTCATGGCGGCCATTAGCGCCCATAACCGCAGATCGTTGGGCTCGAATGGGTATTCATCTACAGCTACTCCAGACCACTTCGGATCTTCCCAGAGCAATGATTTTTTGCCGAACTCAAGCGAACGCACTGCCTTCTGTATAGCAGCTTCAAATGTGCGGTCTATGGCCATTACCTCACCGGTTGCCTTCATCTGAGTGCCGATAACGCGGTTGGCGGAATCGAATTTATCAAAAGGCCAGCGCGGGATTTTAACCACAAGGTAGTCCAGCGCTGGTTCAAAAGATGCCATAGTTTTGCCGGTTACCGCGTTGGGTATTTCATCAAGTCGCTTGCCCACTGCTATCTTGGCAGCAACCCGAGCAATAGGGTAACCAGTAGCCTTGCTGGCTAGAGCAGAACTGCGGCTGACTCGGGGATTGACCTCA
>Ga0209536_100002713_pt1 | contig 28830 bp, 25 predicted proteins | sample DeeMarSeWOR28_12_FD_187461 | JGI IMG/M metagenome (GOLD analysis project Ga0209536, IMG submission 187461) | Marine sediment microbial communities from White Oak River estuary, North Carolina - WOR-2-8_12 (SPAdes) (version 2) | ecosystem: Environmental > Aquatic > Marine > Intertidal zone >...
TGACGGGATGAAGAAGGATTCCCAATGAGGGTTTTGAGTGGATGTGTGTTCGACCGCTGACCGCCGACGACCGCTGGATTTTCATCCAGCTAGAGCTAATGCGTCTACCCTTGGGACCGCGAGCATCTTGCTCGCATTGGGCGGACGGGACGTCCGCGGTCCCATATTTATCTAAACAGAAAAAAAGTAATGATGAAAGGGGCAGCCAAGGTACCTAAGCCTATTAGGGAGATTGCTATTCCAGTTACCTTCCTATGCCTGGCTACCAAAAGCAATCCCAACACAAAAAGTAAGATCCCAAGGGCAAGCATTCCAAGAGCAATCGGATTCATAATTTCTCAACCTTCTCTGATTTCTGAATGTGCAAGCGATCATTGCCAATTGATAATCTGATCCTACCGGTTGTTAGGACGCAGATTGATCAAGATCGAAACTGGACCATCTCCGATCAGGACTGGTCGGCCGGCGGCCGGACGATGAGCATGGCGCAGGCGGTATTGTGCAAACATTTCTCGGTCACACTGCCGTATACCCAACGCCGGATCCCGGTCCGGCCGTGGGTGGCCATGACGATCAGATCGATCTGGTTGGCTTCGACATATTCGAGAATGCCTTGGGCGGGCGAGCCAGTCACTACGGCCGTATCTATCTCTAGACTTGGGGTCCGGTAACGTTGGGCCACATTCTCTAGATAATGAACCGCATCGCCGCCGGTCTCTGGATCAATTTGCTGGCTCAAACCGTGATGGGCGATATCCAGCATTCCTCTATCGACCGTGCTCAGCCCACTCCCATCGTCAACCCGCAAAAGCGTCACCCGGCCACCTAACTGCCGGGCTACCTCCAGGCCCGGCTCCAGGGCTTGTTCGGCCAATCGTGAACCGTCCAGAGGGATCACCACACGGTTTAACGTATCCGCACAACGGACGACCAGCACCGGGCAGGGGGCATTACGGAGGACGCGCTCGGTGATACTACCCAACATCCAGCGCGTGAAACCGGAGTAGCCATGGGTGGTCATGACGATGAGGTCTACCTCTTCTTCGACGGCCAGATCGACGATATTCCCGGCCACATCACCTTCTAGCACTTTGATCCTGATGGAAAAATCTGGCTCTTGCCGGGTCTGTTTTATCCCTTCCAGGTAAATCTGGATCTCATCGCGGTTCTTCAAGTCAAATGCTTGTTCAGGCAACACCAGGCCATAGCCGGCCGTGCCCGGCACCATAACCGGCCTGAAGATGGGAATATGGAGCAAGATGACTTCCCCTCCCGGCCGGCGGACGATCGCCAGCGCCGGGTCCAGTGATCCCTCGGCCAATTCGGAACCATCTAAAGGAACCAAGACCTTATCAAACATAGCCATCTCCTGAAATGGGCATATGCCTCAGCCTCACTTCAATTGTCATCATGTGCACTAATTTGTTGCCACAGGCGCGGCTGCCTCAAAACCTTGTCGCATGACCCGGAGGTTGGCGTTGGCTAAATGGGCTTTCTTGGGCGGCAAGTGATCGGAGATTGCCTGCTCGACCACCTCCAAATCAAGGACCGGCTGGCGCCGAAGCATGGCGCCTACGGCAGCCATATTCAACATTTTGACCGTACCCAATTCCTCGGCAATGGTATTGGCGGGCACGTAAACGGCTTCAATTTCCTTTCGTTTGGTCTTTGAAGAAACGATCGAACTATTGACGACCAACAGACCACCCGGCTTGACCAGGAACTCATACTTGTCGAATGATGGCTGGTTGAGGGCGATGGCCACGTCCGGCCGGGCCACCAAAGGAGCGCCAATGGGATCGGAGCTGATGATAACAGTACAGTTGGCCGTGCCGCCCCGCATCTCCGGTCCGTAGGAAGGGATCCAGGTGACGTGTAATCCGGCGTCCATGCCGGCATAGGCTAGCAACTGCCCGGCGAACAACACCCCTTGTCCACCAAACCCAGCAATAATAATCGAGGTTTCCATTCGTATTATTCCTTATTTTCGGCCGCGCCTGGCTTGAGTTTTCAGCTCGTCGGCTACTTTGTAATCGCCAAGAGGATAATGATCTATCATCTCTTTCTCGACCCAGGCCAGGGCTTCGGCCGGCGTCATGCCCCAATTTGTCGGGCAAGAAGACAATAATTCGACCAAGCTGTACCCCAATCCGGCCAGTTGAGTTTCAAAAGCCAGGCGAATGGCTTTTTTGGCTTGTATGACGTGCCGGGCGTCGTGCAGACTGCGCCGGACGCTGTAGGCGGTGCCGGGTAGGTTAGCCAGCAGCTCGGCCATACGCATGGGGAATCCAGCCAACTTGGCATCGCGGCCAAAGGGCGAAGATGTCGTCTTCTGGCCTAATAAACTAGTGGGCGCCATTTGCCCTCCAGTCATGCCATAGATGGCGTTGTTGATAAAGATGGTCGTGATATTTTCACCCCGGCCGGCGGCGTGGATGACCTCGGCCATGCCAATGGAGGCCAGGTCGCCATCACCCTGATAGGTGAAGACGATCTTATCAGGCTGGATACGTTTGATGCCGGTGGCCATCGCCGGTGCCCGGCCGTGGGCCGCTTCGCATGAATCCACCTCGAAATAATTATAAGCGAACACCGAACAACCAACAGAGGCCACCAGGATCGTGCGTTCCTGAATACCCAGTTCGTCGATGACCTCGGCCACAATACGATGGGCCGTGCCATGGGTACAACCGGGGCAATAATGGGTATGAATATCTGATAGAGCTTCCGGCCGTTGGTAGACCAGCTCTTCGTGATCAGCGGTTGCGGTGACCATTACCACTCTCCTGCAATAAGTGCTTCTTGGGCTCTCTGAATAAGGCCAGCAGCGTGCGGGCTTGTTCCTCTATCTCGTCGGGCATGGGAACGACACCACCCATGCGCCCCAGGAATTTGACTGGGATCTGGGTGCCCACCGCTTTCCGGACATCGTGCAACATCTGGCCCGCATTCATTTCCACAACTAAGAAGCTACGAACCAGGGGCTTGCCCTTGGCCTTCCTGGCTACCAGGTCGGCCAACTGTCGTTCCGGGAAAGGCCACAAGCTGATCGGCCGGAATAAGCCCACGGGAAGCCCTTCATCTCGCAGCCGTTTAATCGCCGATTGGGCGATACGGGCGGCTGTGCCAAAAGCCACGATTACAAGTTGGGCATCATTCAGAAATAACTCTTCATAGCGAATTTCATTTTCTTGGATCAGGGAAAGCTTCTGCTGCAGCCTCTGATTAAAAGCCTCCAAACTTTCGGCATCCATGTGAATGGAGGTGTTGATGTTCTTCTCCCGGCCAGCCGCCCCGGTTAAGGCCCAGTCGGGTGGCTTCTCGCGCACGGGTCGCATCGGTGGCAATTCGGCCGGCTCCATCATCTGGCCAATGGCCCCGTCGGCCACCATAATAACCAGTGTCCGATATTTATCGGCCAGGTCGAAGGCCAGGACCGTCAGATCCATGGCTTCTTGAATCGTGGATGGCGCCAAGACAATGGGGTGAAAATCTCCATGCCCAGCCGTTTTTGTCACCTGGTTATAATCGCCCTGGCTCGGCTGAATATTGCCTAAGCCAGGTCCGCCCCGCATCACGTCTACGATGACCACCGGCACCTCAGAGCCGGCAATATAGCTGAAGCCCTCTTGCATCAGGCTGATGCCTGGGCTACTGGATGAAGTCATGGCCCTGGCCCCCGCCGCGGCCGCGCCATAAACCATATTTATGGCCGCCACCTCGCTTTCGGCCTGTAGGAAAACACGGTCCAGCTCGATCATGCGTTTGGACATGTGCTCCAACAATTCAGTTTGGGGGGTGATAGGATAGCCAAAATACGCTTCGCATCCCGCCCGAATCGCTGCCTCGGCAATCGCTACATTTCCCTTAAGCAACTGCTTGGGCATGGCCCCTCACCTCCCTTGTCCTAGCGGGCACATCCCGGTAAACGGTGATGCATCCATCTGGACATACCACAGCGCACAAAGCGCAACCAGTACAATCATGTTCCGGGTCTAAAAGAATGACAGGCCGGTATCCCTTACTATTGAACAGATCGGCCAGTTCGATGACGTCCTTCGGGCAAGCATCACGGCATAATTCGCAACCCTTGCACCGCTCGACGTCAATCACGATTCGACCTCGAGCCATCTATTACCTCCGATGAGAACTCTAACGTATTGATCCAGACAACTAATGTGGTTCTACAAGTTAAAATGGGCGAGAAGGCCCCCTGAACCCACATTCGCCTTACGGTTGACGGTGAACGGTGGCGAGAGTTGTTAAAGTTCGCGCCGTCAACCGCCGATCCAGTAAACTTCGGTTTTTCAACCACTATCAGTATGTCAAAAAATCGCGTCTAATCGTAGTGACTAAAAGCAGAGAATCGAGCGATAAATGTCACAAGCTAACCCTCTTAAACCGTTAATTGGACCCTTTTTTCCCTTTTACCGGTTACGATGCCCCTTCGACCCCGGCTAAAAGTAGATCCTCTAGCCACACATCATCGTCCATAATCTGACCTTTCCAATCTGGTAGCAGTCGATCCAGTAGCTTGGCCTGAGCCATGCCCGTGTAATAGAAACGGGTATCCCCTTCCCGGCTTGCCTGCCGGTTCATCTGATCGATCTCTTGGGTCCAACGACTATCGAAAGTTCCATACTCCCTAAAATCAGGATCATTGGCCATCTCCGGCACAAAGGTGTAGCTAGCATCGTTCGCTGCCTGTCGCCAAATCTCTAATTCAACATACTTGGCTAGACCTTCCAACCACTCAAAGCGGCGTTCAAAATTTACCAGTTCCGAGCTTAAATCTCCTTCGCTTCGCCTTGCCGAACGCTGCCCCAAGAATTGGTCTGCAAAGGCGGCCGCTTCGCGATCGGAAGCAGCCGCCAGAGCTTGCTCCAACAATTCGATCTCCCTTTGCCAGGCTTCGTGCATCGCCTCGTCGACCGACCAGTAAGAATCCGCCACTACATAAGCCCGTTCTGCGTCGTCGAATCGTGCTTGGGCTTCCTGGACTTGGAAGACATGAAAAGATTCATGCAAAACGCCACTCATTTGCACTTCACTGGGCTGGATAAGTAAACGGTAGGGCACGATCTGCTTGAAGGGCAATGGTAAGGCGTCTTTGATCATCTCGCGGACAAACAGATCTGTTTCCAGCTTTGTGGCCATGCTGGCAACCCAACGATCTCCAATTCGCACGGCAAAGTTTTCGTGCTCGTCTGTCGGCCGACTAAAATAGGGCTGACCCTGGAATTCGTCATTGGCGACTTCGCTCCACCCCGGCGGCGCCTCCTCAAATCCAACCAGGTAAGAATAATCTCGATTCCAGATCAAAACCGGGACTTCAGCCGCGCCCCACCCTGGCCAGACAGTTTCACCCAGCTCCTGTTTCAGGTTCAACGTTTCAGCCAACCGGGCTTTATCCAGCGATGAAAGTCGATCAGTGGACTCCGTTCCGTCGGGCATTGTCAGATTACTCAGGGCAGACAAACCAGCTGCCAGGAAGCAGAGGGCCAGTAGGCCGACGACGACAATGATCAGAGTCCGGCCACAACCAGACCTCTTGCGCCGATCATCATCGCGCTCGAGGTTGGTCTCTTCGGTCATCTTTTTTCTCCTACCATCAGGTTTCCTCAGGATAATAAGCCCGAACCCAATCTTCACCCCGGCGTTCCGCCCGTTGCAACTTCCTGATGTGATTCCGAATATGGGACTCGATGGCCGGTAACCTTTCGGCCACACACTTAAGCCGACCCCCGTACTTTACCGGATACATTACCTCCCAATCTGGCAGACACTGCAAAGCTTCTTCCAACCTCTTTTGATATTGGACGAAAAGCCGAGCCAGTTCCTTCATCGTCTTGCCCTCAAATGCGCATGTGGCCCCGGCGTTCAATTCCGCGTACGTTCCCTTCTTGAGCTCCGGCTTGCATCCGTCGACCAGAGCCTGGGCAATGGCCACGTACTCCCGGTGCCAGAATACCAGGTGCGACAATACCTCTCGGGCTGATTGATAACCATCACTTAACGATTCCTCCGTTTCGATAAAGAAGGCCACAGCCTCATTCACCGTGTTGGTCAGCTCCCGGAGTGCTAACTGGCGTTGATTTTTTTGTTGAGGCATCAGACTCCCATCCTAACTCTGCCTATTTGCATAACGACGATCCAGTTTGTGAATTATTGCACAATTGATATCGAACAGGCAAAGTTAGCATCTATGCTATAATGAAACAGACGGAAAAGATGAAGAGTGAAGAAAACTTCCTTATCCCAAGCGAGAGCTTTGAACCAGCTTACCTGGCCCTTTACCACAGCGGCGAGTTACAAAGACGGGTCCAGACAGCTGTAGCCGGATTGGCCGATTGCCGTGCCTGTCCCCGCGACTGTGGCGTCAACCGGCTGGAGGATAAGACGGCCGTTTGTAAAACCGGCCGTTACGCCATCATCAGCAGCTACTTCCCCCATTTCGGCGAAGAGGATCCCTTACGCGGCTGGAACGGTAGCGGCACCATCTTCTTTTCCATGTGTAACCTGCGCTGTGTTTTCTGCCAGAATTTTGACATCAGTCAGGTAAAGTCCGGCTTTGAAACCCCTCCCGAACGGCTAGCCCAAATGATGTTGGAATTGCAGCATTTGGGTTGCCACAACATCAACTTTGTCACCCCTGAACACGTGGTCCCTCAGGTCCTGGAAGGACTGCTCGTCGCCGTCGAACATGGGCTGCGGCTACCCATTGTCTATAATACCTCGGCCTACGATGCCCTGGAAAGCCTGCGTCTTTTGGACGGCGTCGTCGACATCTACATGCCCGATTTCAAGATGTGGGATGAGCGCCTGTCTCTAAGGTATCTAAAGGCTAAGGATTATCCTCAGGCCGCCCGGCAAGCGTTCAAGGAGATGCACCGGCAGGTCGGCGTGTTGAAGATGGATGAGAATGGCCTGGCCAAGCGTGGGGTTTTGGTACGCCACCTGGTCATGCCGGATGATATCGCCGGCACGGAAGAGATCATGCGTTTCCTGGCCGAAGAGCTCTCCCCGGATACTTACGTCAACATCATGGACCAGTACCGGCCGGCTGGAAAAGTTAACCGGGGTAAATATGGGGAGATCAACCGGCGCACCACCAGTCGCGAGGTGCAACAGGCGCAGAAAGCGGCCGAGAAAGCCCGGCTGTGGCGTTTCGATCAGCGGCAGCCGCGTTGGTTTTTTATCCGCTAAGGTAAACTCCCTACTGGTCTAATATTGTCAAATTAGTTGGCCGCCAAACCCGGCTAGCAAGTCCGCCATCAGAGAACCGGTAACAGGTAATCGAAAGCGCTCAGAGCAGCTTTCGCCCCTTCCCCAACGGCGATCAAAACCTGCTCGGCATAGGCATTGGTCACATCGCCAGCCGCGAAAAGCCCCGGGCATGAGGTGCGATTGACGTTGTCCACCATCACCCGGCCTTCTTCATCCAAGTCGACCAGATCCCGCACTATTTCAGAGTTAGGAATGAGACCCAGTTCCACAAATATGCCATCAACCGACAACTCTTTTCTCGTCCCCTCTGGTGCCTTGATGATCATCCGTTCGGTAAATTCATTGCCCAAGATCTCCTCCACAGAATATCCTTCCCAGACGATAACCTTGGGATTAGCCAGGAAGTGCCTGGCCAGTCTGGTATCCAGGATCTCTTTGGAATGGATCACCAGGTTGACGGTCTCGGCCACCAAAGATAATTCATTGACAGCCCGAAGGGCCAGCGCCCCATCCCCAATGACAGCCGTTTGTTTGCCAAGAAAGAGGGGCGCATGACTGATGGCTGAGTAACTGAGCCCCCGGCCAATGAATTCATCTTCACCTGGCACACCTAGTTGCCGTACTCGCGAACCGGTGGCTAGAATGATGCTCCGGGCCTGCAGGCTATCACCCTCGGCCGTGATCACATCAAAGATCTCCCTCTCCTTTTTAATGGCCTGGACCGGATCCAGACGACGAGCAAATTCCAGGTAATCTAATTCCCGCCAGAACTTATCCACGATCTCAACGCCCCGGATCACCAGGTGGTTCTCCATATCGGGCATTTCCATGCGATAATTGGTTTTACCACCCAGATCTCGGCTGATTAGAAAGACATTCAATCGTTTACGAATGGCATAGATAGCGGCTGTGAGCCCGGCCGGTCCCCCACCGACGATGATCAAATCGTACATCGATTCACCTCCAAATGCCTGTTACCCAAATCATAATCGACATGCTATAAGTAGGGCAGTGATAAACGGCATACATTGCCGTCGACAAATGTCATCAGGCACATTAGATTGGTAGGACCAGCGTTGCATAATCCATTTGCCTATCGTCTCATAAAATAAGGGACGATGACTGTCTTATTTGATGCCACCATATCAGGCCAACCAACAAGGTCTGAAAAAACTCGTATGCCTTACCATACCAGTTTATACCCACTATTTGGGTTGCTGGGGAGAAAATTGAGTTATGTCTCTTTTCAAGCAATTCGAATCGATTTCTGCCATAAGATTCCAATTAGGACTTAAGAAAACGGTTTTCACCCATAGCTTTTTAGCCGCCACTGCTCTCTTTTTGACTTCTTGCTGGCGAGAAACCAATCTACCAACACGCATTCCAACGGCAATTCCGGCTCAGGATGAGGCTGGGATGATAGCAACTGCGATGCTGACACCATTGCCAACACCTGAGCCAACCAGTATCAACATCCTTTCGCCGGGTGAATATAGCGTCATAGATTTGGGACAACCAGTGGAATTTGTTATTTCGGCTACTGATCCGAATGGCATTCGGCTCGTCACCCTGACTTCCAATGGCTCGAATATTGGAACCTTTCAGGACGTTGAACAAAACGAATTGAACTTCAATCAGGAGTGGACGCCAAATTATGCCGGTACGCATGAGATCATCGCCAGTGTGACTAGCCGGACTGGCCAGTTAACGTCCGCGGAGCCAATTACCATCAGGGTAGTCGACAGCCAGATGCTGGCTCAAAACGCCCCCATATGGGCTAACGTCGAAGGCAATGTAAATGAAATACGTGGTCTGGCCGCCTTGGCCCCGATTGAGCCTATTTTGTTAACACGTGCGGAACTGAAGCAACGATTGCAGGCCGATTTCTTCTATACAGAGGAAGATGCCCAACGGGACGTCTTGGTGATGCACGCTTTCGAATTTTTACCTCGCGATTTTGACCTTTACCGGCTTACCCACCGTTATTTGGGAGATAGTCTCATTGGATTTTACGACCCGGCAACGAAGGAATTTGTGGTCCTCAGTGACGATAAAGAGGTAAATCCATTGGAACAATGGGTATTCGCCCACGAATTTATGCACGCTTTACAGGACCAGCATTTCCAATTGAGTTTAATTACCGATACGACGCTGAGCTCCGAAACAAATTTGGCCATTCGAGCCCTGGCTGAGGGCGAAGCGGAGCTGGTACAGGAGATTTATATTGAGCAAGGCTTCTTCACCCAAGAAGAGTTGATTGATATTTTCAACCTGATCAGCCGCACCCGCCAACGTGAAGTACCTAATATACCGTCGGTCATCGTCAACTCTTTCTTATTTCCGTATACAGTCGGCCGCGATTACGCTGAGACGCTCTACCTGCAGAATGGTTGGGAAGGCTTGAATGTTGCCTGGCAGAACCTGCCACAATCGACCGAGCAAATCATCCATCCTGACCGGTATTTGGCCGGCGATCTACCGGAAATCGTTGCTCTGCCGCCTCTTACCGATACCCTAGGCATTGGCTGGACACGTCTGGAGGAAGCGACCTTGGGCGAGTTCCTATTACGGGAGTATCTGGGTCAACAATTAGACGAAACCGAAGTGGAGACGGCGGCAACTGGCTGGGGCGGTGATCGTTATGCCGTCTATTGGCACCAGGATAACGAAGAGTTGGTGATGGTACTGCGCCAGACCTGGGACACGCCTGCTGACAAAGATCAATATGAAATGGCCTTTACTAAATTCGCCGGTAGCACTTACGGCTCGCAAGGTCAAACGCAATCTGACGGCGGGACGTGTTGGCAAGGGGATGATGCCCTTTGTTTCTACCCCTCAGCAGGCCAGACCGTAACTGTTCGAGCTCCGGATCTGGAAACGGCCGCTGCGGTGGCAGCCGTTGTTAATGAGTAAAAGTCCCTAACTATCAGGATTCACTAACCGGCCGGCGAAAAGGACGGTGCCCGTCTCATTGTCCCGAATCAAAAACAGGAACGGCCGGTCCAGCTTCATGATCACCTTGTCATCAATGGGGGCGGCCGCCATCTCGGCCATGATCACTGCCGTAGCTGCGGCCGCTTCTGTCCCCTCTTCATCTACGGCCACGAAAGCTTTGTGTACCACGTCGCTGATGAATAAGTCGCGAGCGCCGGTCATGCCCGAAAAATCAGCTTCACCGCTGAAAGCCGAAGGCATTCCCATTTCAGCCAACGTCTCCGAAAGGTTGAATTCGGATTCGAAGGTGAACTTGGGCACCGAGAGTTCAACCATTTGAGTGGCAAAACCTCGCTCAATTTCGTCTAACAATTCGGTTGAAAACGTTTCCTCTATTTCTGTGAAGCGCCCTTCGGCAGGTAAAATGAAGAGCATCGAAATCGGTGCTCCTTGATAAGGCAGTGACACCGCCTGGTAGCCATCCCCCTCCGTGTAGAGAAACGGTTCGGTTTGGGACATCATGCGCACGGTCTCCTGGCTACCGTCCAACAAGGTGAAGGGCTCATCGCGAGTGACGTCCTCCTCAAATTGGAACAACCACTTACCGTTGAAATAGATGGCATTAGTCAGAACCAGGCGAACCGAGCTGTTGAGTAATCCAGGCGAGATAAGGTCTTCTATCTTGCCTTCTGTCTTGTCGCTAACCCAATTGTTTATGATTTCCGCCGCACTTTCTGGATCTTCCCCAAAATCCAGTGTGCGCAGGCCAGCGCCATATTGCTCGGCCAACAGATCCAGGAATTCGGGTAAAAATTCATAGCCTTCTTGTCCCCAAATGGCGTTGGCCACGTTCAATTGGAAGTCATCATCTCCCTGACCATAAGTATTTAGGGTGGTGTCTAAAGCGTTAAAGGTTGGATGTAAAAGTGGTTGTGGCTGCTCAAAGTGCAAGGTATCGGCCATTTCAGCTTCAGTTCCACTTCGCGCGCCAGCATAGGTCATGGCCAGGGCCATGGAGATGCTATAAGGTGAGTAAAAAAGGTTGCTATCATTGCCCTTCAATTGTTGATAAAGGTCAAAGGCGAAGGCGCTGTTCCCGGCCACCAACTCGGCCGTCTCTTCTTCTGTCGCCGTTACCTCCAGGCGTTCTTTATCTGATTTAACTTCGCCTGATGCAACCGATGCGGCACAACCGACGGCCAAGATCAAGAGACCCAAACCGGCCACTAACCAAAGCACATGCTTTATACTGCCCTTGTTCATCACGATCTGCCTCCGCAAGTCAATCCTTGTTCGACTGTGGTGGATTGAAACCCACAACCAATAGGAGAGGAAGTGCGTTAAAACGCACAAAAATGTCTCAAAAAGCCTAAAAACGACTGCTGTTAACATATTTTAATAGCTTTCTTGCTTTAGCCATGTAATTCAATGCACGGCGATTGCTGATACTATTATAGACGATCCCCAGGCTCCCACTGTTCCAGAAATCATTCAATCAGGCCAGCTCACCGGCTGGTCGCTCAATCTATCTCGGATCCTGAATTCGTCTTCGGAATCGGTTGATGGTAACGTAGGCGAGGCCGCAAACGATCAGGGGACACGGCCTGGCTTTTCTCCTCCCCCGGGTAAGCGGCCGGTGAAGCGCTCCAAAAACGAATTCCCAATCGCTCCACAATCTGCGCCCTTCCACTGCCCTCCAATTCGGCTAGGGCTTGGGCGACCTCGCCTGGTGACCAACGAGCCAAGGCTTTTTCCAGGTCATTCTGGCTCATCGGATGGCGGGTAATGATTTCGACCACGGCGTCGACGACATTTTCATGTTCGCCCAGGTCAAAAGCTCCCTCGGCCGGATGCAACACCTTCGAACTTCGACCTAAGATAGCCAAAGCGCGCATCAATCCCTCGTCATTAGGTGGGTGGACCCAAGTTTCCGCCGGTGGGCGGCTAGGCAGAGCGATGTGGACTTGATCAGGCTGGATCCGTTCCAGTAACATGGCGATGTCCCGTAGCTCTTTTTCCCCGTCATTTATATCACGGAGCAACATAACCTCTGGCCACAAATTACCTCGATAACTCTGGCGGAAAGCCAACAAGCCTTCGACGAGCCTTTCAAAGGTTAACCCCGGATATGGGCGATGGATATGCCAATAGAGTTCAGCCGAGCCAGCGGCTACAGTCGGCATCACCGCATCAGCCACTGCCAACTCCCGGCGTATCTCCGGCAGATAAAGCAGCGCGCCGTTGGTGCAAACGGCTACGGGCAGGTCAGTCAGTGACTTAACCTGGCGAATCAACCAGCCGAGATCGATGTGCAGCGTTGGTTCGCCAGAGCCAATAAAGGTTACCCAGTCAATTTCGGCCGGGTCGTGATGGTTAAGGGCCTCCCGGGCTTCGGCCAGGATCCCGTCCCTGGGGAAGTAGGACCGGCGCTCATTGGTCATGGGGACGCTGCGGCCCAACTGGCAATAAATGCAGTTCCAGTTGCAGGTTTTTAGGGGTATCGGATCGATCCCCAATGATTGACCCAAGCGCCGGGACGGAACCGGGCCAAAGATGAATTTCATATTTTAAGCGGTGCCTTCGGCCGCTGGCTTACCCGTCTCCAATGGCGGAGCAGACTCCACCAAAGGCTGAACGTCAAGTAGCATCAGGATCGTCGTCAAAACAGCCGAGGAAAGACACCAAGCACAGATGGCGCCGATCACCAGTAGCTCCAATAGAGTATGGCCTGAACCGCGGTCTCGGCGCCTTGCTGAGCAGCCGTGATCCAAGGGACAGCCAAAAAGAGCAAGAGATGGAAAACCAACCACAGCAATCTTCGAATGCAGGTTACTCTCAACCTAATGTGACGGAACCGCCGGAATCATCGCCAACGATCCACTCAATCTCAATTTCCAGGCTACGCTGGGTCTTATTCTTTTTTGCCTCTTCCTCTGCTTTCAGCTCCAAGACGACGTTGTTAGGCAGATCCAGGGCGAGTTCCTCCTTACCCTGGCGTAAGATGACCTGGCCTTGTGCCACCTTATCCCCTAATTGATGCAGAAAAGCAGCCACATCCGCCAAGCTTCTTTTTTCCTCACTTTCAAAAAGAACGACTTCCTTACCCATTTTCCTTTCTCCTTCTTGAATAACGAACCTCTTGCCGGAATATTCGCCGGCAAGAGGTTAATTTAATAATTAAGATAGTGACTCAGCCAGCAACGATGTTCCAGCTCTGACCTGACTAAATCCAGCCCCGCAAGCGCACCGCCTGAGACACCCGATCGACCGAAACCAGATAAGCGGCAACCCGGTTATTTACCTTCTTAGCCTTAGCCATCTTGTGGACCGTGTAAAAGGCACTGGTCATTTTCTGATCCAGCCGCTCGTGAGTCAATGCTTCATCCCAGTAAAATTGGTAAGCGTTCTGGACCATCTCAAAGTAAGAGACGGTCACGCCGCCAGCATTGCATAGAAAATCGGGGATGACAAAGATGCCGTTCTCATAGAGGACATCATCAGCCGCCGGCGTGGTCGGGCCATTGGCCAGCTCGGCCACGATCTTGGCCTTAATTTTGGCGGCGTTCTTAGCCGTGATGACGTTCTCCAGGGCAGAGGGATAGAGCACATCCACGTCCAGCTCCAGCAGTTCGGCATTGCTGATGCTTTCGGCGCCAGGAAAGCCAACCACAGAGCCGGTTTTCTTCTTGTGGTTTACGGCCGCTTCGAAATCTAGGCCATCCCAATTGAGGATACCGCCACGCGAATCGCTGATGGCGACGATCTTCTGGCCCAAAAGCTCGTTGGCCAACTTATGGGCGAATTGGCCGGCGTTGCCAAAACCCTGGACGGCGGCCGTAGCCCCTGCCAGATCCAGGTTCAGAATCTTGGCCGCTTCACGTACGGTGTAAATGCCACCTCGAGCCGTGGCGTCGCCACGACCGGCCGAGCCACCCAACTCCAGCGGTTTACCGGTGATCACGCCCGGTTCATGATGGCCCACCAGGACCCGGTATTCGTCCATCATCCAGGCCATGATTTGGGGATTGGTATAGACATCCGGTGCTGGCACGTCTTTGGTGATGCCGACGTAGCGAGCGATAGCCCGCATATATCCCCGGCTCAGGCGTTCCAATTCGGTTTGGGATAACAAGCGCGGATCGCAGATGACGCCGCCTTTGCCGCCGCCCAAGGGTATATCGACAACAGCCGTCTTCCAGGTCATCCAGGCTGCCAAGGCACGAACGGTATCGACGGTCTCGTCCGGGTGGAACCGGATGCCGCCCTTGGCCGGACCACGGGCATCGTTATATTGCACGCGGAAACCTTGGAAGACTCGCGAGCGGCCGCTATCCATACGCACTGGGATGGTGAAATGAAATTCACGCATCGGTTGACGCAAGAAAGCGTGCATCTCCGGTTCCAGTTGCAATATTTCGGCCGCTTCATCAAGCTGAGCCTGAGCAATGGCAAACGGATTCAAGGACTCCTTAGAGGAGTCTTGGACAGGGGATTCTTTCAACATGCTTTTACCTCCACTAAATTGGTAGAATAGGGGCACCCTGGGTGCCAAAACAAGTTACCAGGTTGCAACGGGACACCTGGTAACTTGGATCATGCTACTTTTTCGACTCCGTTTCAGTAATAAGCAGGACATCGGGGTCAACTTCCGGTCAGGGTCTACTCTAGAATATAACCGTGATCGATGCCTCTCGAAAATGATTCTTCTATCCTAACGCCGAAACAGATCTCACTCAGACCCACTTCGCATGGGCCAGGTGCCACCTGCCAATCCGGCAACTCGGCCATGAAGGTTTCGGTTGTAACCACTCCTTCCAGGCGTTTGATCCTTTCCCAGATAGCCGGCCGATCGTGATGAACGGCGACGAAAGCCCCTTTAGCCAATCCTAAACCGTCCAACTGCTCACATTCTTCTAGGGTGGGCTGCAACCGGACATGTGGTAAATGGACAGCCACTAGGTTGAATTCCTTTATTTGGTTTAACTCGAAGGGTTGGCTTGCCGCTACGTTGAGCAATGGCTGGCGTATCGCTTCAACTGATACAGGGTAGACTGGGCGGTGGCGGGCCTTCTCGGCAATCAAAGCTAACAATAACTCCTGGATGGCCGCCGCCCGGCCCAGGTTGATCGCCTGTTCGGCCGGCAATTTTCGAGCCATGGTTACGTCCCGGGCCTCGGCCGCCAGTACCGGCAGCCTATCATGATAAGCCAGGTACACCCGCCTGATGGATTCCCCTTCTTCGCTCATTGGATTGATGAAGTGGCCATGCCGGGGATGGACGTAAGGCTCAGTATAAGCTCCCTTTTGGCAAGGTGCATCGAATGGGTTTTGGCTGATGCCCATCCAACTATCGCCGTGAGCCTGGCGAAAAGCAGCCAAAAAGGATTCTAAATCGGATTGTTGCTCGCAAATCTCTTTTCCAGTACTCAGGATACAGGATGCATTCTTGAAGAAAGGTAGGAGGGATTCACCTGGAAATGATCGGCGTACCTGTAGCAGGTAAACTATGCGCCGCTGGCGGTCTAGAGTTTCCCTAAATCGGACCAGCTTGTTAACATCCCCTTGGATGGCATCCAGGTCAAGCAGTAAGATGGTCGGCCGGCCCAGTTGCAGGCTCCCCGACTGTTGTACCTGGTCTAATTCGCACCAGGCGATCTTCAAACTTGGCCTGATCGCCTTGGTGCATTCCAGCAATCGGCTAGGGATATTTTGTTTAACAATTTCCTGGCATTGAAGATTGTGATCGCTGATGATCTCTTCTAAGGAATCGCCTTCTTTGAATGGGCGCCAGCCGGGCACCCCGGCCCTTTCATCTGGCCGTTGATAGAGAACGAGTAGCTCCTCGACCCAATGGGATCCTTGCTTCATTGTATATTCCTCTAATCCCCCATATAAACAACTATACCTAGCTTGGGGCTTGGTCGAGAAGTGTTGATCGGCACACGTGGATAGTGACGATTATCACCTTTCAGTCAGGGGATTTCAGGCGGGCGGTTAGTCGGTCGATCCGTTCAGACCCAGATTCATTTAAGCCATTCATGCCCGCCACGCGGCGTTTGGGTTCGAGCAACAATACGGCCAGGTCTCATGTTTTTCACTAGGGATGGTGGCATGCCTTACGTAGGCTATATTGTCTTTTTATAAATGGCTCCCCCAGGCACCAGGTTCTGGTCCCATTGCTTGCTGCAGATGTAACACTACTTTGTTAGTCCCTTATGTCATTAACAACCTTAAAATCCCTAAAAAGGGTAGAATTTGATTTCCTACTTTGGCAGGATAGATACCTCTCAACGGCAATGGCCTGGTCAGCCAGAACATTGAGGAGGTATCATTCCATTTTTGATGTGAAGGATCAGTAAGTATGCAGTGGGCAGAATTCGAAAAGGCTGCGCCCGAGATGGCCCAATTAGGCAGAACGATCTTCGAACGCGACCAGGTGGCCCTGATCGGCACCGTCCGTCGCGACGGTTCGCCCCGCATAAGCCCAGCCGAGCCGGATATCACCAACGGCCGCCTCTACTTCGGCATGATCTGGCAGTCGTATAAAGCGCTGGACCTGCTACGAGACCCGCGCTGTACGATCCACGGTCTCATTCATAACCGCTTTGGCGATGGCGGCGAGTTTAAGCTTCACGGCCGGGCGGTCGAGATCAACGATCTGGCCGAACGAGCCCTTTACCGCGAGGCCATCTTCCAGCGCATTGGCTGGAAGCCTGATGAACCCCACTTTCACCTCTTCGCCATCGAAATAAATAGCGCGGGTAGTTTTAAATACGAAGAAGAGTACCGCCTGGTCTCCGTGTGGCGGGCCGGGGAACCTTTGCAAAAGTATCGCCAATACGCTGACGGCCGGAAAGAACCACTGGCGTAAGGGGGCAAAGATGCCTGCTTATTAGTTGCACGACTTCGTCGAGCGCTATATGGTTATGCGCGTCGATTTGAAGAAGCCCACCTCTCTAACATTGGAGACAACATCATGGACATCGTTCTAACCATCCACTCCCTCAATCGCTGGCTCATCGTCGCCGTCGGTCTTATCTCGGTCGTTAAATTCCTGGTCGGCTGGTTGGCCAAATCCAGCTACCAGCCCCTGGACCAACGGCTGATGACCCTGTATACCATCCTCTTGGACATTCAAATTCTCTTAGGTATCATCCTGCTTTTTGGCGGCCCCTTGGTTCGCTATCGTATCGAACATGCTATAACCATGATAATCGCTATTGTCCTAGCCCATCTTACCCGCCTCTGGCGAGACAAGGAAGATCCGGTTAAATTCAGGAACAACTTCCTGGCCATCGCCGTTGGCTTATTACTCATCGTCGCCGGTGTATTCGTATTGCCGCAAGGATGGGGCTAGAACAGTGATTAGTGGTCAGAGGCGACCCGATACCTAAACCCTAGCCCCCAGCCCTCAGCAATGGAACACAATGTGGAAACCGAAACAGTTGAAGAAAAGTTAGACTTTAAGCGGATTTTACCGATCTTCGTCATTGTTCTGATCGACTTGATGGGACTGACGATCATCATTCCGCTGTTACCGCTCTATGCCGCCTCTTTTGGGGCTACGCCGCTGATGATCGGCATCCTGGGTGCCGCTTACCCGGTCATGCAATTCATCGGCGCGCCCGTCCTCGGCCGCCTGTCTGATCGCTACGGCCGGAAACCGGTGCTGGTCATCAGCCAGATCGGAACCCTGGTTGGCTTTATCATGCTTGGCCTGGCAAGCACCTATTGGATGTTGTTCCTGTCCCGCATTATCGACGGCATATCCGGGGCCAATATCGCCACCGCCCAGGCGGCCATCAGCGACAGCACCACCGAAAAAACCCGCACCCAGGGCCTGGGATTGATCGGCGCCGCCTTTGGTATCGGCTTTATTATTGGGCCGATCATCGCCTTCGTCTCATTGGCCGCCAGCGACAATAATTACCACGTGCCGGCTTTCGTAGCTGCCTTTTTTTCCCTGCTGTCCATCTTGTTAACCAGCTTCTGGTTTCAGGAAACGCTACCCGAAGAGCAGCGCGGACAGAAAGAGGAAAGGCCTTCCTTTTCCATCAGGGCGATGGGCCGGGCCGCGGCCCACCCCACCGTGGGCCTGTTATTGTTGTTGATGTTCGGCCAACAACTGGCTTTCGGCGGCTTCGAACAGTTATTAGCCCTATTTACCCTGAGCAACCTGGGGTTGAATGCCTCTGGCAACGCGGTGATCTTCGTCTACGTGGGGGTGATCGTCGTCGCCGTCCAGGGCGGGCTGATCGGCCGGTGGAGTCGTCGATTTGGCGACCGGCGGCTTGTTTACGCCGGCCTGGGTTTGCTGGCGATCGGCTTATTATTGTTGGGTTTCACCATCAAACAGCCGCCGCCCTGGTATTCTCGGGCTGAATTGGAGGCGGAACTGACGGCCGATCGGGCTTTGCCGGCCGAAACCCCGCCTACCCAGAATGTAGTCATCGACTTACCCGACGACGACAATACTGGTTGGTTGGGTCTAGCCTGGATCTTAGCCGCCATGATACCCATTGCCGTCGGTGGGGGCATCCTTCAGCCAGCCATCAACAGTCTGATCACTAAACGAGTTGATCTGGCCGAAGTGGGCGGTATGTTAGGCATTTCGGCCGCCTTTTTAAGCGCGGCCAACGCCATTGCTCCCATCGTCGGCGGCGCTTTGTTCCAAAGCATCAGCCCGGCCGCGCCCTTCATCATTTGGGGTTTGTTCTTGGCTTTGCTCTTGGTGTTGGCTGTACAATATATCAAACCCGGCCGGGAAGAATCAGAACCGACCGGCCTGGCTCGAGGGGAAGCGCATTAGGGGCATGGGAATAGGGGAACTGATTTTCGCAGCTAGGATATTCTCTTCATTAGAAAATGACTTATAAAATTCTTAAAGCTGTATAATAATACCTCAGGTCATTTGATGTAACCTGAGGTATGCCTCATGGTAAATGAGAGAATTGGCCGCTTTGAGATCACCTCGTTTATTGGCCGGGGGGGGATGGCGGCCGTTTATCACGCCTATGATCCCGAACAAGATCGCCCTGTAGCCATTAAAGTCTTGGGTCAGGAATACCAGAACGATCTTGGTTTCCGGGCCAGATTTGAACGTGAAGCTGAAACCATCGCCAGACTCAGCCACCCAGCCATCGTACGGCTATGCGAATTCGGACAGCAAGAAGGCAAGCTGTTTATCGTGATGGAATATATGCCGAACGGGTCATTGGCAGATCGGATCCGTCAAGGTCCCCTATCCATTTTTAACACAGGGAGCATCATAAAGCGGGTGGGCGCGGCCCTGGATTATGCCCATAGCCAGGGTATCGTCCACCTTGATTTGAAGCCTAGCAATATTTTATTTGACCAGGATGGCGATGCCTATCTGGCCGATTTTGGTATCGCCTTGCAGTCGACAATTTTCACTCAAGACAGGATTGTTCTCAGTGGGACACCAGCCTATATGAGCCCGGAACAAGCACGCAAGGAAAAAGAAATCGACGGTAGAAGTGATTTATATTCGCTAGGCATAACAATGTATGAATCATTGACCGGAACTTTGCCCTTTGACAAGGACACGCCGATTGTCACCTTGATCAAACGAGTACAGGAATCACCGCCTTCACCCAGAGAGAAAAATCCAGAACTTCCTTCAACCCTCGATCCACTTTTCGATAGAATCCTGTCCATAGATCCCGCCCAACGCTACTCGAGTGGAGCGGCGTTTGCCCAGGCTTTTTACCGCGCTTGCGATCTCGAATATTCCTTGGAAGAAGAAACCAAAATCGATGCCGCTATTGTCCTTGCGGAGCAAGACCTTGTCGATAACCTACCGGCCAGTAGCCCCCAGGCTGAAACCTTAGAAGCGTCCTTATTAACGACGCCAAAGATGGAACATACGGCAGTGGTGGACGCTGTGGAAACTGGAGAAAGCAGGAGTATCCTCAAGGACATAGAAAAACGCCTGGGCGAGGAGCCAGTTGTCCTTTTTATCTTGATAAGCCTGCTTGGTATTCTTTGCGCGGCCGTTGTCGTAAGCCTGATTAGGGCTCCCACGTTGCAGACATTGCTTCGTTCGGAGGCCACTACCGAGACCAGACGGGCATCTAGTGCTCGATCTGGAGAGATTGCCCGGCTTAATCCAAAAGCCGCGGCCGCCAGAATGAGCCAGGAAGCCAATGTGATGCTAGTTTATTCGGATGCAGCAGTCACTACGATCAATTTGTCCCCTGTTCCGCTCATATTAGAAGGCCTGGTTTTAAGTCGTACCTTAGATAATAACAATCAAGTGGTCACCGTGACCGTTAATCTTTGGGAAGAGATTGCCGAAGGATCAGGGGACACTCTTCCCGCGGGAGATTGTTATCAGATATTACATCAAACGAATGTATTGGGAGATCTGTCCCCTAATCCGATATTACTTCCGAATTGCGATTCGCTGCAAAATTGGTCGGTCGCCGATGAACAGGATTGGATATTTTGGATACCTGACGAGACGGATGAAGAATTTCAAGTATTCCAAGGCGACCAGATCATCCATACCTGTTCGTTAGGTGATGGATTTTGTAAGTTCTACTTACCTCAACCGTAACCAAATGGCTGGAATTAAGACGTACATAGTAAAGGGATACCACCAAAAGTGGGATACCCATCACCCAAAGAAAACATTATTTTGTTATTGGCTCAATGGTCCAATTTTGGGGCAGGATATAGGTGACAGTTTTGTCCGTCCGTGTTTGACCGTTATAGATATGAACTTCGTCAGAAAAGGGGATATCCAACGACTCAGTAGCGACAATGTTGTGTTGGGCGAGATCCAGGACGACCAGCTCACATTCTCTGGGAACAAGTGCCTCTCGTTCAGTCCTTTCATCGATAACCAGGAACGTAATTTCCAGCGTCTTTTTCTGGGCCTGGGCGGAGGAAATCGCCTCATGGATGAAACTTGGACCCTCATTTCGCAGCTTTTTGTCGAATTCCATCAATTCGACCATGATACTAGCTGTTATCCCCTGCTGATAAGTTTCCGTTGCCATGAGTAACTCGCCGAGGTTTGCAGGATTGATCGAGCAACCAGCCACAAAACAGAGCATCCTATCCTCATCAGTTAAGAAACTGACAATTTGTTCCGGATCTTTGATCGTCAAACGTATCAAGATTCACTCTAAGATTGTCTGATCAAAATGGTGGTTTCTCTTGCGAAATTATATGGTAAGGATAACCTAATGGGCCAATATATTGTGGATCGCGTGAAAGACGGGAGACTCGAGTCAATACATGAGGGTAACCGATGAGAACCTTTGATCACCTCCTAAAATTGCTGCGACAGCGACTGTTTGATCAAGACATCTGCGAAGCTCCATACAAAAAGACCGGCCGACCTCTCCTACGTGTGTTGTTTGTTTTTGGAATGATAACCATTTCCCTTGGGGCATCCATGGGTGTAACCAACCCTTCTCGAGCGCAGGCACCCAATTACCTTCATACCGAAGGAAGTGCGATTGTCGACTCCAATGGAAACCGGGTAATTTTGACCGGGATCAACTGGTTTGGTTTGGAGACAGAGAGTTTTGCTCCCCATGGACTTTGGGCACGCAGCTTGGAAAGCTTTCTGGATCAAATCCAGGAATTGGGCTTCAATACGATCCGCCTTCCCTATAGTAACGAGCTATTTGAACCTTCCAGCCTGCCTAATAGTATTAACTATGATTTAAATCCAGACCTGGAAGGCCTGACCGGCCTGGAAATCATGGATAAGATAATTGAGGGAGCTGGCTCGAGGGGTATCAGAGTAATCCTGGATCGCCACCGTCCTGACAGCCACGCTCAGTCCGAATTGTGGTACACGGATATGGTCGACGAGGAACGATGGATAAGTGATTGGGTGATGCTGGCTGAGCGGTACAAAGGGAATGATACGGTGATCGGCATGGACTTGCACAACGAACCCCATGGCCCGGCAACCTGGGGAACCGGGGATCTGACGACCGATTGGCGCTTGGCGGCCGAACGGGCTGGAAATGCCATCCTGGCTGTGAACCCGGATTTATTAATCATAGTCCAGGGCGTTGAACAATACGAAGGCGATTGGTATTGGTGGGGCGGCAACCTGACAGGTGCTGGAGATTATCCAGTGCGTTTGGATCTACCCGATCAGCTGGTCTATAGCACCCACGTTTATGGTCCTGGTGTTTACCCGCAGCCATGGTTTTCGGATGCCGAGTTTCCAGAGAACTTGCCAGAAATCTGGGAATCTCATTGGGCTTATCTGGTTCACGAGAATATCGCCCCAATCATCATTGGCGAATTTGGGGGGCGTTCGGTTGGCGAAGATCCAGAAGGTATCTGGCAGCGTACTTTAGTCTCTTATTTAAGGGACAATAATCTTAGCTATTATTATTGGACCCTCAACCCGAATTCAGGTGATACCGGCGGTTTATTGTTGGACGATTGGCAGAGTATCGATACCGAAAAGCAGGACTTACTATCTGAATTCCAATTTCCAAGCATCGGCAGCGAAGTGCCCGTTCCTGAATCGATTGTGGAACTGCCCACTCCTGAACCGGTTGAGGAGACATCTGTTCCGATCCTCATTGATCCTCAAACGTTGCTAGTCAAATATCGAACAGCTAATGTAGAGGAGCGATCCCAGGATTCCAAGCCGGAGTTTGTGATTTATAACTCGGGTACGACGGCGATACCGTTGAGTCGGATCGAGCTATTTTATTGGCTGGAGGATCAGGGTGATCAACCGCTGATCTTTCACTGCGATTGGGCCGCTATCGGTTGTAGCAATGTGAAAGGCAGTTTCGATGCCAAAGAAGACGGGGAAAAATATCTGCGCATCAACTTTGGACCGGCGGCAGGTGTTATCGAGCAAGGACAAGAATCTGGTGAGATCAAGATTCGTTTCAACAGAAATGATTGGTCACCACTTGAACAGAGTGATGATTATAGTTTTAGCCCCGTTACGGAGTATGTCGAGTGGGATCGGGTCACGCTTAATGTAGATGGACAGCGCGTATGGGGCCAGGAACCAGGTTCGGAGGCGGTGCTAGCCCCAGTTAACCCAACCACGATGCCTGTCGAGCCATCTCCAATTCCCGATGTCACTGCGGATGAATTGTTACAGCAAGAAACTTCAAATGAAGAACCTGTGGAACAGACAACCCCAACGACAATCGCTGCGGACAAGCCAGAGGAACAATCTAGCGTTGATCCAACCCCCGTGGAACCAAACAATGTGCCAACTTCACCAGAGACGATTTCCGCTGTGTGGGTAGCCTTTGCGGTGGGCGCTGTTGTAATTCTGATTGGCTTAGGCATTGTTATTGGTCTATTGTTAGGACGCGGAAAAAGTTAGGGCTGGTTAGAAATTACTTGAATTAACTGTGGAAGAAATCCTTTATTACTTGCTCGTAGCGACAGGAATCAGCCTATTTTGGCTTCTCTTAACCGGTTACCGTCCAAAGGACGAGCCAACATGGCTGAGATTGCTGATTATCAGCTTAATCGCCAGCCTTTCTGGTATTGTTTTCCTCCTATTGCGACGTGACCTTCAACTGGCAGTCATCCTATCATTTGGTCTTCTGTTGCTGTCTGTTTTACTCTGGCTAGCCTTTCCCGACTGGAATTCACGCGGTCATGTCTTCCTGGCTACCTTTGGGGCGACTCAGATTTTATTCTTGGTTCGTATTATCTCGGCCATAATCTTTGAGGGCATGAGTCCACTGGCAACACTGGTTTCGATCACCTTGTTCATCGCCGAGTTTTTCATAGTGATCCTGACCTTGTATTTCGCTTATGAAGTTATCGACGTCATGTGCCGTGTTCATTGGCGCCGGTTCTTCCCACCCCACAGTGAATCAAATGATTATTGGCCAAAAGTATCAATTCATGTGCCGGCACATTCAGAACCCCCGGAGATGGTTATCAAGACCTTGACCGCCTTACGCCGCCTCGATTATCCGACTTTTGAGGTCGTCATGGTGGATGACAATACAGACGAGGATGAGCTATGGCGACCGATCATCGATTACTGCCATCAATCTGGCATCAAAGTTTTCCATCTACAAAACTACCCAGGCTTCAAATCCGGGGCACTAAACTTTGCCCTGACGCAGACTGCACCCGACGCTGAAATTATTGCCGTAGTCGACTCTGACTATGTCGTCGAGCCCAATTTCCTTCGCGAGACGGTGCCCTATTTTCGTAGCCCGCGGGTCGCTTTTGTCCAAACACCACAATCATTTCGTAACAGCGAAGACAACCTTTTTGCCCGCTATAGCGCCCTGGCCCAGCGCTTCTTTTTTGAAATCAGTATGCGCTCCCGAAATGAGCGTAATGCCATCATCTTTTGCGGTACGATGGGACTCATACGCAAACGTGTCTTGGAGCGCATTGGTGGCTGGGACGAATGGTGCATTACGGAAGATGCCGAGGCTAGCCTTCGGATCCTGCAGAAAGGCTACCAGAGTATTTATATCAATCAAGCCTATGGTCACGGCCTATTGCCAACGACATTCGAAGATTCAAAGAAACAGCGCTTCCGTTGGGCTTTTGGCGGAATGCAGATCATGCGGCGCTTTTGGCGGCAGTTGATTCCCTGGCCCAGCGTTGGTCAGAAGATGCGTTTGGATTCTCGGCAACAATTCGGTTACTTGATGGGTTTGTCGAGTTGGCTCAACGATCTGTTGTTTCTCATTTTCACCGGTTTCTTGTTGTTGACGGCCGTAGCTTATATTTATGGCTGGCAATTACCTGTTCGGCAACTGGCAGAGTGGATACTGCTCGTGCCGCTCCTGGCTATCACGACGGGTATCCTGCGCGTAGCCTGGGCCTTGCGCCAGAGCACAGGCTGCTCGTGGCGGGATGGTTTGGGGGCCTTCAGTGCCATGTTGTCCATGAGTCTGACCGTTGCTCGGGCGTGTGCCAGCGCTCTCTGGAACGACGAAGGCACCTTTTTACGTACTCCGAAATTCTCTGTCCAGTCTGATCTCACCCGTGCGCTTCAGGCTGCTACTTGGGAGACAATATTGGGCATTATTCTTCTGACTGCCATTCCTCTCGTCTTGAATGTGGGTAATAACCGAGAAGGATTTCTTTTAGCCTTATTACTAGCCTGGCATGCTCTGGTTTATTTATCCGCCTTGAGATCGGCGCTCATCGAAACGCTGCCTGGAAAGTTTGTCGTATTGAGTGACTCGCCAGAATCTGTTCCATCCTAGTTACCATGGGTGATCCGTTAGAGGACGTGCCAGCCCAACAACGGACGGCTATTAGTCTCTCTATATTGAACCAGCGTATATTCAGTCGTCCCATGTGGGTATTAACCGGTCTGGTTATCATTGGGGCTATTCTGCGTCTGTTCTACCTAGCCGACAAAAGTATCTGGCTAGACGAGGCCTTCAGCATTTCCCTTAGCCAACAAACCCTGGGCGATCTGCTCCACCTGGTTGTCAAGAGCGATGCCCATCCACCTTTATATTACCTGCTGCTAAAACTCTGGCTTCTCCCTGGTGATAGCGCCGGATACGTACGGTTGCTTTCAGCCATCTTCAGCATTGCTGCAATACCTCTCATGTACCTGGTTGTTTCGTCGCTTTTTGACGATGTCCTGGCTGGCTTGATCGGTGCGGGGATCCTGGCTTTTTCACCTTTGCACATTTGGTACGCTCAGGAAGCCCGTATGTATGCCCTGTTGATCTTTTTCGTATTGGCCTCGGCCTACTTTTTTATCCGGGCACTACGATATGGATTACCCAAAGACTGGATCGGTTACGTCTTCACAACGACTTTAGCCCTATACACAGACTATGCAGCCATCTGGTACTTCTTGGGTATTTCTGTATTTTACTTCCTATCATGGAAGCGCTTTCCTGATCGGTCTAAAACTTGGCTGCTTAGCCAGGCATCAATTCTACTTGCCTTCAGCCCGTGGCTTCGCGCCTTCCTTACGCAAACGGAACAGGTAACTGAAAGCTTTTGGCTTCCCTCACCAACATTTCAGACGATTATCGGTGTTTTCCTGGATTTTAATAGTTTGAATTTCCCTTGGATCGCCATCAGCATCTTTTACATGACCGTGATCTTTGTCTGGGCATACATTGTCCCTGACAAGAGTTGGCAGCGTCGCCTGGTCACCATCTGGCTGTTTATGCCCTTGGTTATTTCCGTAATCCTCAGCCTGCGACAACCAATTTTTCTTACCCGGAACTTGATAGTTGCTTCAATCGGTTACTATATATTGGTGGTCGTTGCGATCAGGAGATTTAAGAGTACAAGAGTGATGGCACTGCTTTTGCTACCACTATTCATCATGAACCTGATATCAATTGGCCACAACGCCTGGAATGAGGAAAAAGAGAATTGGCGAGACCTGACCGCGCACATTGCGGCCTTGGCAAAAAACACTCGAGACGGATTAATTATATTCAACCCGCCCTACGCCGAATTGCCATTTGACTACTACTTTCGGCAATATAATCTAGAACTGGACACGCAAGGTTACCCTGAGGACGAGATTCTACTTCATCCCGAACCAAAAATAGTGGACAATTTGACAAGCCTGCTGGCGGGACGTCCATATATCTGGCTGATATTACGAAACGATGAGGCAGCAGACCCAAATTCCCGGGTAAAAGAATGGCTGGACACAAACGGATACGTTCGCCAGAGAGATTTTTATCGAGGCAACATTGCAGTTCTTAGTTATACACGTTGGGATATTCTGGCCGACAGGCTGCCTAGCACTGAATCCTCTACAAATGTGGCAACTGGTACAACACTTTATCTTCCCGCCATATTGCAGGGGACAGCTACAACACTTTATATCCCCGTCATATTGCGGGAGACAGCTGGTGAGCCGCCGTCTACAGTATACATTGTTCAAACTGGCGACACCCTTCTGTCCATCGCCCGACGTTACGGCACAACCGTTGAAACTTTGGCAAACGCCAATAATATAATAAATCCAAATAGGATACAGGCTGGCCAGGTGCTGATTATCCCATAGAATGTAATTGACAGAATCTGTTATAATATGCTGCAGACAGGCTCAGCATAGATAGTATCGCGAGCACGTCCCTATGGAAGAACCGAAAACTCTAGAGAACCGGTATCGTCTGGCAACCGAGATTGGTCGTGGGCCAATGGCCACTGTATATCAGGCGGTCGATCTTGAGGGCAGCCAACAGGTCGTCGTCAAGGTATTTCAATCTCGATTTCAAACGGATCCAGGCTTTGCCGTCAGGTTTCGCGAGCATCTCAAGGTTCTTGTGGAAATAGACCACAAAAACCTTCTGACCATCCTCGATTACGGCCTGGTTGATGGCAAATACTATATCGTGATGGAAGAGCACCATGGGTTAACTTTGCGGACCGTTATCGCCGAGCAAGGTGCCCTTTCCCCCTCTCAGGCGGTGCACATCTCCAAACAAATATGCGCCGCTGTTAACGTGCTTCATGAGCAGGGCCTGGTTCACCGCGACTTGAAGCCAGAAAACGTCCTGCTTTTGGCCGATGGCCTGGTTAAGGTCACAGATGTCGGCCTTACCAGCTTATTATCAGAGACAGGCCTATCGAAAACAGATGTGATGTTGACTGGTGTGGGTTATATGTCGCCAGAGCAGGCCCATGGCAAACCTGTCGGACCAGTATCAGACATATACAACATTGGGATATTGCTTTTTGAAATGCTTACCGGGCGATTGCCCTTTGAATCGAGCGATGCCTGGAAAGTGGTCAAAATGCATGCCCAGGAAACCCCGCCTTCGGCGCATGATATCAATCCCAAAGTACCAATAGGATTATCTCGGATTGTGGACCAAGCCTTGCAAAAGGAAAGTTCCGGCCGTTTCACCTGTGCGGCAGAGATGGAAATGGCCCTGGCCGAGTTACCACAAAGTGAAGGCTTCTGGTGGCACAGGTTGCCGGCCCGTATCAAAACAAGCGAAGGATTCAGCCTTCTGCCATTACTGGCAAGCTACCGCCTGTATGTGTCGATTCGTTACAGGCAATTAGGCACGACAATCGCCGCCACATTGCGGCGGATTTCCCCTTCACGCCGCGTGCTTATCGTCCATTATCTCGCCAGTTTTCTGATCGCCTTTGCGCTTCTATTTTTCTTATCAGGTCATCTGCTGGATGGCACCTCGCAGGCAGCAAACGATGGACCTAAAGTTCAGTTAAACAAAACCGCTCCTGAAATCAAGGACTGGTGGGATCAGCCCCCTAAAGTTCCTACCCTGCTATCGTCGATGAATTCGACTGTTCCGAGTTCATTGCTTAATGGACAAGAAAACGTCACCATAGATATTGAAAATATTCCTAGTCAAGGAACGGCCGGTGCTGTTCCAGCCGAAGCTACTGGTACTGGTGGCAACTTGACCCAAGACAGCAACCAGGGTGATGGTGAAAAAGCTGACAAAGGCAATGATAACGGGAAGAAGAACGGACAGGAAAACAAAGGAAAAGATAACAACAACGGCAAGGGAAATGGAAACGGACAGGATAACAAGGGAAAAGACAATAACAACGGCAAGGGGAACGGAAACGGGCAGGATAACAAGGGAAAAGGCAATAATAACAAGGGCGGTAAGAAAAAATAGTTTTGGTTTAACTGCCAGATTTTTGGGATTGGGGAACGTGGAGACGCGGAGAGTAGGGGACGCGGGGAGTGGG
>Ga0209536_100002714_pt1 | contig 28818 bp, 27 predicted proteins | sample DeeMarSeWOR28_12_FD_187461 | JGI IMG/M metagenome (GOLD analysis project Ga0209536, IMG submission 187461) | Marine sediment microbial communities from White Oak River estuary, North Carolina - WOR-2-8_12 (SPAdes) (version 2) | ecosystem: Environmental > Aquatic > Marine > Intertidal zone >...
AGACAACGGCGCCGGCATTGCCGCAGACCAAGCCGAAGCGATCTTCGAGCCCTACTACACCCGTAAGGAAGGCGGCACCGGCCTGGGACTCGCCATCACGCAACGCATCGTCGCCGAGCACGGCGGCCGCATCGACCTCGCGTCGAAGCCGGGACGAACGGTGTTCACGGTCGTGTTACCAGAAAGCTGACCCGTTCCCGTTCCCCAACCTCGGCGCCGATGACCGTCGCGAGCGGGTGCGGGTCCGAGTCACAGCGTGGGCAGCGATCCAGGCCGCGTCTTCTTTCCCTGCGTCAGGATCGGTGCGTATCGCCATGCGAAGCAGGTGAAGCCCAGGGTCCATGCTGTGGCCGAGATCATGAGCAAGACGCGGGCCCCCGGACCGAGCGTGGCCGCAACTCGCGTCGCGGCTGCGATCGTGATCGACAGGTAGGCTGCAGTCAGGAGTGGATGGCTCTGCAATGCGCGGCCGGTGTGGCCGAGCGCTGCTCGACTCGCGACCGCCACGATCATGGTGGCGATTGCACCGCTGGTGAGTGCATGCACGCCGGCCGTACGCGGCACCCAGCCGAGCTCAGCGGCGCTGAGGAGTGCGATGCCCAGGGGAATCCACGCAAACGCCACGTGAAGGACCCAGACCAAGGGCTCCGGGAACGTCTGCCGGCCCTGCCAACGCGCCAGGCGCACGCTTAGAAGCACCGCGGCAACGACCCCTAGCGCGGCTGTCCAGCGCGGGAACGCGCCCGCGACGTGGAACCCGGCAAAGCCAACCAACAGCATCGTGGCAGCGCGATCGAACCGATCGAACGCCGGTGGGAGCGCGCCGGGCTCGCGTTGCTGGGCGTGCGCTTGCCGGCTCAACCAATTTCGGGTGAAGCCAGGAATGATTCGTCCGCCGATCAAATTGATCAACAGAACGAGGAGCCACACGCCAGACAGCAGCGCCGTGAAGGTCCAGGACGCGTGAGTCGCGACGCCAGCCAAGAAAAGCCCATTCACGAAAGGGAGCAACCCCAAAATGACGAGCACCTTGTAGTTGCGATGGCTGCGAGCGCCGATCACTTCGCGGCTCATCAACGCGCAGAGGAGCGTGCCATACCCGAGATCGGCAACGGCGGCCGGCACAAACGCGCCGCCGATGGGAAGCAAGAAGAGGACGCGCGCGACAATCCAGAGTGCAGCAAGGGCCATCAACCGAGCCCCCGCGACGGGAGGCCGCTTCGTCCAGGTCGCAACCGCTGTGAGCGCGAATCCGCCGACCGCCGCCCCCGCAAAGCCGAAGATCATTTCGTGCGCGTGCCACCACATCGGCGCCCCGAGCAGCGTCGGCACCGAGTGTGCCCCCAACCACGCCGCAACCCACAACGGGACGATGACGATCGCGTAGAGGGACGCGAGGAGAAAGAGCGGTCGAAACGCGTAGGAGAAGAGGATGGGCATGGCCGGCGCAGACACTAGCACTCGAGGGGCTGGTCGCACCGGCCGGCGCTGAACGCGGGACACCCTAGCGACTTCGGTGTCGCGAGCCGGAACGGCGAAGCCCGGCTCGAAGCGCCGCCAAGCCTCAGCGAAACCAGGGGCACGGAGGGAGGATTACGGGTGGGGGTGGGCGTGTGGTGTCAACTAGCCCTATTGCGCCTCGATCCCGTATCCCCTCAGCTTTCTCTGCAAGGTCCTCCGGTCGATTCCGAGGGCGGCGGCCGCTCGGGTGATGTTGCCTTCCATCTCGTTCAAGACGCGCTCGATGTGCTCGCGCTCGACCTCTGCAAGGCTGATGCGATTGCTGTCGCCCGGAGCTTCAGGGGTGATGGACTCCCTCGCGTTGCCGAAGACGCTGGCCGCGATCATGCGTCGCACCAACTCCCCGTCGATGGTGTTCGAGATCGAGAACAAGGAGGAGCGGCGAAGCACGTTCAAGAGCTCGCGCACGTTGCCGGGCCAGTCGTACTCTCGAAGCGCATCGAGCGCTTCAGCGTCCAGTCCAACATCGCTTTTTCCAAGACGCGCCAACAAGTGCGTCGCCAGGGGCTCGATGTCGGCGGGGCGCTCCCGAAGCGGTCGCACGAGCACGGGGAACACCTGCAAGCGGAAGTACAGGTCCTCACGAAAGCGCCCCGCTTGTGTTTCTTCCCAGAGGTCGCGATTCGTGGCCGCCAGGATGCGTACGTCGACCTCGGTCTCGCCCGACTCGCCGACGGGGCGAATGGTCTTCGTCTCGATCGCACGAAGGAGCTTGGCCTGACTCTCGAGTGGCAGCTCCGCGAGCTCGTCGATGAACAGTGTTCCACGGTCCGCCTCTCGAAAGAGGCCGCGCCGATCGTCATGAGCGCCGGTGAACGCCCCGCGCTTGTGTCCGAACAGCTCGCTCTCGAAGAGCTCTCTCGGTATGCACGCCGCATTCATCGCCACGAACGGTCGATCGCTGCGCGGGCTCTGAGCATGGATCTGGCGGGCTACGACTTCTTTACCCGTGCCTGTCTCCCCGAAGATCAATACCGTTTCGTCGGTGGGCGCGACGGTGCGGACGAACTCGCGCACCTCGTCCATGACTGGGCTCGGCCCGACCAACGGGATCGTCTCTGGCTGGGCGCCTGCAAGCTCATGCCCACGCTCGACCAACGCCTGACTGAGCAGCGGCTTCAGCATGTTCGCGTCCACCGGCTTTTCCAGGAACGAGAACGCACCGAGGCGCATCGCCTCCACCGCGGCCTTGACCGTTCCGTGACCGGTCAAGACGATGACGCTAGTTGGAATGGGGCCGCAGCGCCGCAGCACCTCTAGACCGTCGATGCCCTTCATCTTGAGGTCGAGCAGCGCGACGTCTGGCGGAGCGCTGCCCGACAACACTTCTACGGCCTCTTCACCGCTGCTGGCCTCCGAGACGGAGTAACCACCACGACGCAACGCTTTTGCCATCGCAAAGCGAAACGCGCCATCGTCGTCGATGATCAGAACACTGCCGCTCATGAACGGGGCGCACGATTATGCACCCCTGACCCTTTTGCAAGCGCCTGCACGCCCGCCGGCAATCGGACGCGCGCGCAGGCACCGCGTGGGTCACGATTCTCGATGGTGAGATCGCCGCCCATCGTCTGCACGAGCATATATGAGGCATAGAGCCCCAAGCCCGTGCCCTCCCCGGGTGGCTTGGTCGTGGCGAACGGCTCGAAGAGCCGCCCCTCGATGTCGGTATGAAGGCCCGCTCCTTCGTCCTCCACCAAGATCTCTACCGCCGGGCCGTGGCGTTTCGCCGACACCCAGACGGAGCGGCCCCCTGCTTCGCGATTCGCGTCGACCGCGTTCTGCAACAGATTGACGAGCACCTGCAAGAGGCGGTCGGAATCGGCCGCCACGACGAGATCTCCCACACCTTCACCGATTCTCAGCTCGGGACCACCCTCGCGTGCACCGGCGAAGACGAGCGCGCGTGCTCTCTCGACGATGGGAAGCAGCGGCGCCGACGAGTCCAAGCGAAGTCGCGGAAGGGAGCCGCCAGTAAGCAGCGAGTGCGTGATGCGACCGAGGCGCCCGGTCTCGTCTCGAATGAGAGCCGCGGATTCTGCGAGGTCGGATTGCAGAGCTTGGTCGCCACCAAGCGAGCGAATTGCTTCTCGCATGTCGGCTGCAAGGGTGCGAATCGTCGCGAGCGGCGTATTGAGCTCATGGGCGACACCCTGTGCAACGCGACCCAAGCTTGCCAAACGCTCGGCGTGGAGGAGCCGCCGCTCCGCGAGCAAGATCTTCGTTCGATCGACGTAGAGGTTCATGATGCTCGGGCGGCCTTCGGCTCGGGAAGCCAGCGGAAATGAGAGCATCTCGTACCAACGATCGTCGACCGAGAAACGGCATCGCCCCTCAGCTTGATGATCCCGAGCGCGCCACACGGGGCACTGGCCAGAAGGCTCGGTCTCGCAGGCTCGCGCTGCGACGGGGCACTCCCAAGTACCCTCGGGCGTCGGCGCCGGGGCAAGCTCGTCAGCGAGTCGGTTGCGCCATTCGATGTGGCCGTCGGCGGAAACGACTTCCAGGCCGGCCTCGAGCTCATCGAGCGTGTTGGAGATGACCTGGTATTCGAGCTCAGCCTGATCGCGGGCCGTCGCGAGGGCCCGTTCCCGATCTCGAAGCTCACGCACCGCGTGCAGCACGACGTAAGCGATCGCGCCTGCGGTGGTGATGAACGCCACCACATTGCCGATCGTGTCCCACGGCGGGGGCGGATCCCAAGTACCGATCTTCAGTGCTGGAACCCATTCGGCCAGGGCCAAGAAACCCGCGCCGACGAATGCCGCGGCCGTCGCGACGAAGGTAGCGCCCGGGCCTCCGAGGACGGCGATGAGCGCGAGATGGAACACGTAGAACGCGATGAATGGCGAAGCTAGTCCACCCGCGGCCCACAAGACCACGGTCAGCAGCCCCAGATCGACGAGCGCCTGAGAGACCGCCGCGCGCTTGCCCGACCCCGGCCCGGGAGCGCGCCGCAACAAGATCAAGTTGTACGCACTACCGGCTACGACGACTGCCAGGAAGACCGGCCATGCGACGCCCGGAAAATAACCCAGGACCGCGAAGCCGGTCGCGACCAAGACCCCCGCCATCGCGAACCACCTCAGCGAGATCAACCAGCGAATGCGATCGGCACTGAAGTCGTCGCGCTCGAGGTAGTCAGCGAAGACGCTCGAGCGGCTAGTCTCGGAATACATCATTCCTCCTCGCGATTTGGGGTCGATCGCGCCTGCCGGCCAGGTTACAACGGTCGGACGCGAAGATGGCAAGCGAAACCAACGAAAGACGAGTGATCATCACCATTCTCTTGGTCTCCACACTATTGACCATGTTGGGGGTTGCCGGGCTCATCATGGGAGTCTCGGACCTCTCCTTGGCTCCGATCCCCGAGGACGCGCGTGACTACTACGAAGAGGAGACCGAGCTCACCGACATCCAGGTCGAGATGATCGAAGTCTGGGCCAGCAATCCATATCGGCGACCCATGGCTGCGGCCAACGTGGTGGTGTCTGCGCTGGTGCTCATCGGAAGCTTCTTGTTGAGTTGGCGACGGAGGCTCGCACAGTGGTGGATCAGGCAAGCGGTCACGGCCAAGGTGCTCTGGATCGTGGCCTACACCGCCTCGCTCGGGCACCACATCCACCAGAGCCTCACCGTGTCCATGCTCGAGGAGGCGGGAACGACGGCGTCGGGGATCGTCGCGGTGCTCGTGCTCTTTGGCGCTATCAGCGTCGCTCTCCATGTTGCCGCGGCGTACCGCGCGACGCGTCCCGACATTGGTCAGTTCATCGAAGAGAACGCCAAGCCGCGAGCCTAGAAGCCGACTCTGCGCATGATCGCGCGCGGAAGCGCTCGAATCACTGCCATGATGAGCCGCCAGGCGGGGGGCGCGTACACGACGGGTGTGCCTCGGTCGATCGCGCGCAGCACCTGACGAGCTACGCCTTCGGGCTCCCCAGCGAAGGGCGGCGGCTGAAGCCCCGCGGTCATGCTCGTCTTCACGAAGCCGGGCTTCACGGTAACGACACGCAGGCCGTCCGCGCTGTGCTTGTGATCGAGGCCCTCGAGATAGCGGGTCAGCCCTGCTTTTGCGGCGCCATAGATGATGATCGGCTTGCGGCCGCGTTCGCCCGCTACGGAGCTGAACGCGCAAAGGGTTCCACCGCCCTCGGCGAGGAGCGTCTTCTTGGCCGCCTCGCAGAAGAGCACCGTGTTCGTGAAATCGACGCGAAGTAAGCGCTCTGCGAGCTTGGGGTCGGCTTCGAGCGCGTCCTGCGTGGCGAAGATGCCCGCGCTGACGACGACTGCGTCAAGGCCGCCGAGCGCCTCACGCGAAGCTGCAATCGCCGCCGTAAACGACTCGGGCCGCTCGAGGTCACAGGGTACGCACGGCACCGGAGCTCCACCGCCGTACACGCTCAAGTCCGACGCGCTTCGTTGCAGGTCGTCATGATTTCTTCCGAGAAGGCAGATCGCATCTTCTCGCTCGGCCATCAGTCTCGCGAGCGCCCGCCCCATGCCCTTGGTCGCTCCTAAGAACGCTACTCTCATGTCAGTCCCCCAATAGGCGCACGGACTGCGCGCTGCGAAAACGTCGCTGTGGATCCCAGCGGTCGCGAACGGCTCTGAACTCGTCGAGCCGCTGCCCTTCCATCGCCTCGAAATGCTCGCGCCGCGTGAAAGAGTCTTTCGCGAGATAGATGCGTCCGCCTTCTCGAAGTACTTGCTCGTTGAGCGCGTCCACCAACGCCTGCGTGTCGTCGCGCACTGCGATGTCCAGCGCAAGCGTGATCCCAGGGCGGGGGAACGACAGCACGCCGCAGCTATCGCGCCCGAAATCCTTGATGACGCAGAGGAACGACGCCCCGCCCCGAGCCGTCAGCACTTCGAGAACACGCCGCGCCGAGCTACGGCCCGCTTCGCGCGGGAGCACGCATTGATACTGAGTGAACCCACGTCGCCCGTACATGCGATTCCACGACCGGATGGCGTCGAGCGGGTAGGTGAAGGATGCGTGGCTGACGATGCCGCTCGATTCGCGCCGCCACTGCTTGCGATAGTAGAGCTCGTTGAAGGCGCGAATTGTCAAACCGTTGAGCACCCACGAAGGCCAATCGAAACGCAAGCTCGGTCGGAAGCCCTGCTTCGGTGGCGTGGGAGGGGCTTGGTCGGCCTCGGCCCAATCGCCGGTCATGAGGATGCCACGGCCCATGTGCTTCCCGCGAGCGAGACAATCGATCCACCCCATCGAGTACGGCCACTTCGTCGCCGCGTCTTCGAGGGCATCTTGGAACTCGTCGATGTCGTGAATTCGGCGACTCTCTTGCCAGACCCACTCCGACGGGATGCTGCGAAGTGTAAACTCCACTTCGAGGATGTGTCCGGTTAGTCCCATGCCGCCAATGGTCGCGAAGAAGAGATCCGAATATTGCTCGGGTGAGCACTCGACGACTCGGCCGTCGCCGACTCGCATCTTCAGCGCGGTAACATGGTCTCCGAAGTTGCCCGCTCTGTGTTGGTTCTTGCCATGCACGTCAGCGGCAACCATGCCGCCCAGAGTGACGAAGCTGGTCCCGGGAGAAACGGGTGTGAAGTACCCGCGCGGCATCAGGAGCCGGTTGAGCTCGCTCAAGGAGAGCCCCGACTCGGCGCGCAACGCGCCGGTGTCTTGATCGAAGTGGAGGATTCGATCAGCGAACGTCGTGTTCAACACCGCCTGGTGGTCGTCCGGCGGGAGAGACGAATCGCCGTAGGAACGGCCGAGACCCCGCGACAGATGTGCGCCCGCGCTCATCGCTTCGAGGTCTTCGCCGACGAGCTCACGGCCTTGGGCCGAATGTCGGCCCCAACCCGAGAGCGTGGAAAGAGGTGGTTCAGCCATGCCGCGCGTAGTGTAGCCGGAGCCTAGCCCAAGCCCTAACGACCGCGCTTTGGCATCAGAGCCTTGCGAAGCTCTTCCGCTCGATCGGTCCGCTCCCAAGTGAAAGTCTTCTCGGTTCGGCCGAAGTGCCCATAGGCAGCGGTCGGCACGTAGATCGGCCGAAGGAGGTCCAAGGTCTTGGTGATCGCCGCGGGGCGGAAATCGAACAAGTTGGAGACGACCTTACTAATCTGCTCGTCTGGCACGACGCCGGTCCCAAAGGTGGTCACGTAGACGCCCATGGGCTTTGCAACACCGATGGCGTAGGCAACCTGCACCTCGGCGCGCGACGCGACTTTGGCAGCCACGATGTTCTTCGCGACGTAGCGAGCGAAGTATGCAGCGCTCCGGTCGACTTTCGACGGGTCCTTTCCGCTGAAAGCGCCGCCGCCATGCCGGCCCATCCCGCCATAGGTATCGACGATGATTTTGCGGCCCGTCAGACCCGCGTCCCCATACGGGCCGCCTACGACGAAGCGGCCGGTCGGATTGATGTGGAACTTCGTCTTCTTGTCGATCATCTTCGCGGGGAGTGTCGGTTTGATGACCTCCTCGATGATCGCATCTCGCAGTGCACTCTGCTTGACGTGCTCCGCGTGCTGTGTCGACACGACGATCGCATCGAAGCGCCGCGGCTTGTCGTCTTCGTACTCGACGGTGACCTGGGTCTTCCCATCGGGGCGAAGCCCCTCGATGATGTTCTTCTTGCGAACCTGGGTCAGGCGACGCGCGAGCTTGTGGGACAGATCGATCGGCATCGGCATGAGCTGACGCGTCTCGTTCACCGCAAACCCAAACATGAGCCCCTGGTCGCCCGCGCCCTGCTCCTTGCTAGCGCTCGAATCGACGCCTCGAGCGATGTCGGGTGACTGCCGCTCGACAGCCGCCAGCACGCCGCAGGTGTCGGCGTCGAATCCCATCGAGGAGTCGGTGTAACCGATGTCCGTGATCGCCTTTCGCACGATCTTCGCGATTTCGATGTTGGCCTTGGAAGTCACCTCCCCGCCGCACACCACGAAGCCCGTCTTCACCATGGTTTCGACCGCGACCCGGGATTTCGGGTCTTGAGCGAGGTAGGCGTCGAGCAACGAATCGCTAACTTTGTCGCAGATTTTGTCAGGGTGACCTTCGGTCACCGACTCGGAAGTGAACAAGTATCGGCTCATATCGGCGGATGCCTCTTATCCGCGACGGGCAGGCGAGTCAAACGGCAGGGTGGCGTCCTCTAGAAAGACGGAATCTCCTGGCCGTACGTTGCAGTGATCTTCAGGCGGTAGGCGTCGCAATCGCCCCGGAACTCCTTGGACTCCACGCCGACCAGGATGGTGCCGACCTGCGAGCTGGCACTCGAGTCGCATTTGCGCAGGATGCCGACGGAATCGTCCGACGACGTGCAGAATTCAATTCCCTGCTCGGTTTGGACGTCGCCCGAACAGCCCGCCATACCAACGAAGCCGTCTGGGCACAGATAGGTCATGTAGACAACCCTCTCGCTCCGTCCGTTGTAGGCTTGCGCGAGAATCGGGGTAGCCGAGTCGAGCACCTCGAGCAAATAGAGGTCCACGTCATCGTCGCTGTGGAGCGAGGCTTGGAGGTCGACGCTCCAGGCATCCTGCATGCAGTTGACGCCGCCGGCGCCTCCGCCGCAAACCAAAGCGAACTCGTCGAACGTATCGTTGTACTCGAACGCGTCCTCGCAGACACACCGTCCGCTGTCACAGCGATAGCCCTCACTAAACCCATTGTCTGTGCAGGTCCCGCACAGCCTTGGTGAGCCGCAAACCGTCGCGCTTCCACATTCGACGCCCTCGGCCTCGCAGGTGCAGTCTCCGATGCACTCGTACAGTAGGCCGTTTCCGAGGGCGCACTGATCGCCGCCGGCACACGGTGGGCAATGCGCAACGCCGCCACAACCGTCCGGCAAGCCGCCGGGGGGAGAGCAATCATTCTGTGCACAAGGATACGTGGGCGTACAACACTCGCCGTTCACGCAGATCTCCTCGCCGGCGCAGCGCCCCGCGCATTCGTTATCGCAGCTCTGACCAGGGGGACAGATGCACTCGTTGTCGACACAGGCCATCTCCGCGTTGAGGCAGTTTCCGCAGAAGATTGCCTCCTCTTGACCCCCGCAACGCGTGGGGACGAAGCCGCACTCCGCGCCCGAGCCGAAGGTGGCGCAGGTGTTCTCCTCGCAGCCGCAAAGGAAGTTCTGGCCATTCGCGCCGCAGACCTCGCCGTCGGTGCAGCCGCCGCAAGCGATCGAGCCCTCGCAACCGTCGGGGAGCGAGCCGCACTCGATCGGGATACCAAGCGCACCGAACTCGGCGATCACCTGCTCACAGGATTTCGCTTCGCACTGCGGTTCCTTGGAGTCGTAGCAGCGGTTGTCGCTGCTCCAACAGAAATAGCCCGAAGGACAGTCCGAGGGTTGTCCGCAGGCGAAGAGGCCGTTCTTGATCGCGACGTCACATCCCGTGAGCGCTACCAGCGAGACCAAAAGAAAAGCTCGTGCTCGCATCAGAACCTGCCTCTCAGGGAGATTCCCGTGGGTCCGATGCTGAGCTCGGGCATCGCTTCTTCATGCCCGCCCGTGAGCTGCCAAATGAGTCCCCCGACGACTGCGGCGCCACCGACACTCAACAACGCAATGCCAGCCTTCGTGCGTTTTGGCCCGCGCTCCGCCTCCTCTTGCACCGTCGAGTAGCTCGAGCCGGGCGGTGCGCTCTCGACTGCGCTCTGGTCACGCTGACCGAGGCCGAACAGAACGGCACCGGCCACCACCGTTGCACTTCCGATGCCGATGGTGATCCAAGGGCCAGGCCCCGGACCCACGTACTGCGTGAGCGGCCGCTCGGCTTTCACGCGCGCGGCCGCTTCCAACGCCGCCTTGCGGGCCTCGATCTCGGCGTCCATTTCGGCACGCCTGCGCGCTTCGATCGCGGCGCGCAATACGTCGATTCGACCCGCAACGTGCTCGCGATCGGCCGAATCCGGCCGCGCCTCGAGGTAGCCTTCGTATGCCTCGAGCGCCTCCTCATCGAGGCGCATACGGTCCGAGACGGTGGCGATGTTGTAGAGCAAGTCCGGGCTGCCGGTGAGATCGTAGGCCCGTTGAAACCGTTCTAGCGCGTTCTCGAAGTCGCCCTCGGCGTAGGCGCGTGTGCCTGCGGCAAAGGCTTTCTTGGCTTCTTTGATCTTCGCGTCAGACGTCGAATCGCGCTGCGCCTCGACACGGGATGTCGAAGCCAAGCAGGCGAAGGTAACGACGATAAGAAGGAAACGCATCTCTCCCCCGAGAAGTAAGAACGCGACCGGATCGCGCTCTCACAAAGTAGCAGTCCGCAAAAGCGAATGCTCACTCGTAGACGATGGTGGGGGGGGTGTCTTTCGAGACCCGCGTGTCGCCTCGCCACTCTTCGCCCGCATGGGGGTAGTCGAGATTGTAATGTAGACCACGGCTCTCTTTGCGGGCGCTGGCGCAACGGATGATCAGCTCGGCGACGTCAGCAATGTTGCGGAGCTCCAGCATGTCGCGGTTGACCAAGTGAGCCCAGTAGTACTCCCGAATCTCTTCTTGGAGCATGCCGATGCGGCGCGAGGCGCGTCGCAAACGTCGATCGGTGCGAACGATGCCCACATAGTTCCACATGAACCGGCGTATCTCGTCCCAGTTCTGCGTCACGACGACGGCCTCGTCGCTCGGCACCGCCTCGCCGACATCCCAATCGGGCACTTCCAAGAACGAGGTCGACGGAGCGCTCTGCGCCTCGCTGTGGGCCGCAATTGCGGTGCGGTGGCCGTATACCAACCCCTCGAGCAGGGAGTTGGAAGCCAAGCGATTGGCGCCGTGAAGCCCCGTGCAAGTTACTTCGCCGACCGCCCAAAGACCTGCGAGCGTGGTGCTGCCCCGCTCATCGACGGTGACGCCCCCACATAGATAGTGGGCGGCCGGAACCACCGGAATCGGCATGCTGGTCATGTCGATGCCGAAGTCGAGGCAGCGTGCATGGATGTTCGGAAACCGCTCCTTGATGAAGGCCGCCGGCTCGTTTGTCATGTCCAGGTACACGCACTCGTCGCCCCGTCGCTTCATCTCGAAGTCGATGGCTCGGGCGACGACGTCGCGCGGAGCCAGGTCCTTCATCTCGTGGTGCTGCTCCATGAAGGCTTCGCCGCTCGCCAAGCGGAGAATGCCACCCTCCCCGCGCAGTGCTTCACTGATCAAGAAGCTCTTGGCTTGTGGGTGGTAGAGGCAGGTGGGGTGAAACTGGAAGAACTCCATGTTCGAGATCTGAGCGCCCGCGCGATAGGCCATGGCTACCCCATCGCCCGTCGCAACGTCGGGGTTCGACGTGTAGAGGTAGACCTTGCCGGCCCCACCGGTGGCCAAGACGGTCGCCCTGGCAAGATAGGTGTGCACATCGCCTGTCATCTCGTCGAGAACGTAGGCGCCGACCACTCGGTTTGCGCCGCCGAACTTCGACGTCTCGACGAGGTCCACCGCCATGTGATTCTCGATGATCTCGATGTTGGGTGAAGCCGCCGCAGAGGCGACGAGAACCCGCTGGACTTCCTCGCCTGTGATGTCGCCAGCGTGCACGACTCGCCGTGCGCTGTGACCACCCTCGCGCGTCAGGTCCAGCGCGAGGTCCTCTTCGCGTCGGCTGAACCGGGCTCCGAGATCCATGAGCTCACGGATTCGATCCGGACCGTCGCGGACGACCATCTCCACGATGTCCTTGTGGGAGAGCCCTCCGCCGGTGCCCATGGTGTCGCTGACGTGTGCCTCGAACGAGTCCGTCGGGTCGAGCACCGCAGCGATGCCTCCTTGCGCCCAGTTCGTCGCCGAGTCGGTGCGGCTGCGTTTCGTGACCATCGTCACCTGGCCGTGGCGGGCCGCTTCGAGGGCGAAGCTGAGGCCGGCAACCCCGCTACCCAGCACCAGGTAGTCGCACTCGATGCGCATGGACCGCGCAGTCTAACACAGGGTCAGAGAGTGAGCTGATACGGCCGTCGTGGGCCGGTGGGCGGCACGAAATACTGAAAGTAGCTCACTTGGTAACCTGCCAACGCCTCGACCACGTGGTCCCCGAGAGAATAGTTGGCAACCGAAAGCCTGGCATCGGCGTTCGGGAGAAACGTGAGAACGTCGAACGCACGCGGCTGAAAAAGCTCTACGACCGCGCTGACTAGTCCGTTGAGCCCATCCCCGAAATCGTAGTTCGTCTCGAAGCTGACGTAGCTCCCTGCGTCCTCCGGGGTGACGTGTAGAGTGTAGTATTCCGCGCCCTTCAGCGCATTGAGGGAATATCCCGCGGGTTCGAAGACATGTTCGGATGTGACGAAGCCTGGAAGAATCGCGTTGATCCCGAGATCTGCCGCGATGCCCGCTCCTCGAAGGGAACCAGCGCCGATGAAACGGTCGGCGACTCCACGGTCGATTGCATGCATGAGGATCTCGACGGTCGGGTCGGTCGTCTCGGGCTGGAACGGCCGGGTCGTATGAAACATCTGGATGTAGTGACCGTGCTCGTCACCGAAGCGGAGCGCCCGCCCCGGGACCAGCGCCTGGAGTCGGCGCGCGTCGTCGTAGAAGGTCGTCGGTTGGTGCTCCGGGTAGTGCTCGTTCTTTCGCTCGTAGACGAGGAACGCGATCGCCTCGCGCGGCACGGAGCGCAGCACCTCTTCGAAGGCGTCGACGAGTGTCGTCTGGCCGCAGGTGATCATCGCGAACCAATCGTCGTAAACGAAGAGGCTCGATTCCGACAGCAGGTACCCGTTGCAATACTCGTTGCTCTGAGTAGACAGGATGTTCGCGCCCGCGGCTTCGACAATCTTGTGCCATACGTCCTCGCCGAGCGCGCGCAAGGAGCCAAACTCCGGAGTCACGACCAACTCCAACTTCTTCTCTGGGCCTTCAAAAAAGCTCGGCGCCACCATCGAACCGTCCATGATGCGCGGATGGCTGGCAAGTGCAAGCGTGGGAGGCGCATTTTGGCGTGACCCCGCCCTCGGAGATACACTCCCGCAAGATGGTTGGACGCTCGTCGGCGATGCTCGTCTTCACGTGCCTGCTCTTGAGCGCGACCGGCTCGGCGCGCGCTGACATCTACCGTTGCAAGCGCTCCGACGGCACGCAGCACTACACCAACATCCGGGAGCACGGTAAGCGGTGCGAGCTCGTCGTCCGCGGCAGCAAGAAGTCGAAGACCAAGCCGAGCTCCAAGAATCGGGGATCGAACGCCGGAGGCAAGAGCGGCACCACGAAAGACCCTGCGCGATATGGTCGTTACGACGGACTGATCGGCGAGGCAGCCAGACTATACCAGTTGCCCGAGCCATTCCTCAGGGCGGTGATGCACGTGGAGAGCGACTTCAACCCGACCGTGGTGAGTCGCGCGGGCGCCATGGGATTGATGCAGCTCATGCCGAAGACTGCGCGCTCGATGGGTGTCTCCGACCCGTTCGACGCGCGTCAAAACATACTCGGCGGCGCGCGCTACCTACGCATCCTCGCGAATCGTTTCAAAGGAGACCTCGTGCTGACCGTCGCCGCGTATAACGCGGGCGAAGGCGCGGTCCAAAAGTACAACGGCATCCCGCCGTACAAAGAAACTCAGCGCTACGTGCGACGCGTGCTGAAACACTACTACGCGTACCGCTCTACGGGCGCCCCGTAGCCGATGGTTCCTACTCTCGTCGCGGCTGCGTTGTTGGGGGCGATCGCACCGTTCGCTCGGAGCATCGCATGGGGGGTTCCTTTCGGTCTTCTTTCGATTGCGACCGTCCTTCGCTCGTTCATCGGCTCGGCGCTGACGGTCCTCGTGATCGGGACGGTGACGTTCTTCGCGTTGCGGGCGACACCAATGACTCCGAGCGAGATCCCGGGCACGACCGGAGCAATTGCCGGGCTCATCGGGCTCGTCCTGCTACTGAGCTCGGTGCGCCACATGCGCCACGTCCGTGGCCTGTCGATCCTTTGCCAGCGCCTTCAGGAGGCCGACGCACGGGATGCCGCGCTCCGGTCATTGAGACGAGCGTTCGGCCGTGCGCGACGGAACGATCCGCAACTGCAGATCGCGCTCGTATTGATGGCAACCGGTCCGCTAACCCAAGCCGGGCTCTGGGGCGAAGCGCGAGATGCGCTTCGCGATTTGAACGACGGGCTTCTGACCGAGCCGCAGTCGGTGTTGCGTAACCAGGCGCTCGCGACCTGCGAGCTCCAGTTCGACGACACCAAGGCCGCGCAACGGGCGATCGACCGAATCGCGCGGCCCACGGAGTCCTCGGTCGAGGTGTGGTTGGTCGCGATGGAGGCGCTGATCATGGCGGTAGCTGGTGAGACCGAGCGCGCTCTCTCACACCTAGGCACCCAGGGCACGAGCGACAACCCGTCCTTGAAGGCATCTCATCGCCTCGTGCACGCCCACATTTACGCGGCGCGAGGCGACGAGGACGCGGCGATCCAGGAGTTGACCGCGCTCCAACACGAGGCCGGACGAGCGGGCCTTCAGCGCGTCACTCGACCGCGGGGTCCGGCGTCGCCTCTGGCGGAGCAACTTCTCGACGAGGGCTCGGCTCAATCGGGCTGAAAGATCACGCGCTGCGTCGGGTCGTCGTCGTAGAACTGGTGATGCCGATTGAAGGTGACGGCGCCGAAGGTATTGACGACGACCGCAAAGATCGCGCATGCCCAGAACGCCCGGCCGAAGCGGCGTCCGCTCAAGGCGACGAGAACGAAGACGAGCGGTAGGTAGTCGAGCGCGAACCGAGGCCCGAACTGCACCCATCCCGTGTTCTGGTAGAGCAGTGTACAAAGCGCCGTGGAAATGACCGCGAGCCAGAGACCGACGATCGTGAGATCGGCCTTCTTGGGCCAAAAGCTCCAGAGCAGGTTGGGCGTCGTGAACCAAAGCGCGAGCCCATGACGGCTAATGCGCACGAACGGGCTCTGTCCGACCCACCACGGCAGCGACAGGAAGAAGACGGTGAGATTCCTGGGCAAGTAGTGCGTGCTGAACAAGCCCCAGGTTTCGATCCGTGAGCGCCATCGCACTTGAAGCAAGCTGTGGCCGAACTCGAGTGGGTCGCCGAACCGCGCGAGATTGTGACCCATCACCAGCAGCGCGATGATGCCGAGTGGGAGCCCAAAGAAGACCAGGCTTCTTGCGAGATCTCGCCCCTGCTGTTTCGAGCCACGGAAGGCCTCCACGGCGAAGAACACAGCCAGGAATGCGGTGGCCGGCCTGCACAAGAAGGCCAGCCCCAGGGCGAGGCCCGCTGCGGCCGGGTGTCGCGCGCCAAACGCAAACAGCAAATAGAGACAGATGAAGATGGAGGCAACGACGTGCGCAGCGAACCAGACCGTGCCCTGCACCGCGACGAAGTAGTAGACGGAGCCGACGGCGAAGAGTCCAGTCAGAAGCAGGTCGTCGCCCTCCGTGCGTTGACTTCGGCCGGACTCCCGGAGAAAGCGAAGGAGCACGAACAGAAGCGCGGGTGCGAGGCTGGCAAGCAGCACCCACAGCAAGGCGTCGAGCGTAGATAGACCGAAGATGGCAACCACCGGAACCAGCAACACGGCGGGCAAGGGTGGAAACGAGACGTACCAACGATAACGCTGGGCGTCCGGCCCGGAGAACGCGTAGCGTCCGGGTGGGCACGGACCTCCTTCGACGCTGTCGAAGCAAGCCCAGTCATTCGTCCCTGGAGCAACGGGGCCGAGGTCGAGCCGCCCGTTCAGCCACGCGTTGGCGAGGTGAACGTAGTGGTTGTTCGGCGACGGTCGCGTCAGACGTTCGGCGGCGGTTGCGCAGTACACGGCAGCACACAACGAGAATATCGTGAGGGGAAGAGCCCACCTGCGCTCCAGAAACGGCACCGTGGCAGGATACCCGGCCCTCGGAACATGCCGAAGTTTGCCCACCTTGACGGGGGCAAACCGGCGCTCTAGAGCAGTGCCGCTGTGACCGTGAACCTCGATGCCGTCAATGAAGCGCTAGGCAAGGTCGAAGATCCGATCTTCGAGAAGCCGCTGCGAGCTCTCGGGACGCTGCTCGGCGCCGAGCTCGAAGAAGGCCGCGTAAAGGTGAAGATTCGCGTCAGCTCCCCCTCCGAAGAGGTGCGACGGATGATGCAGACCCGCGTGGAGACGGCGTTGCAACCGCTTGGCGTGGAGTTCGTGGAGCTCGACCTCGAGGTGAGTGTCCCCACACGCGAAGCGACGAGCGAGGACCCGATCCCGGACGTGCGCAACGTGATCCTGGTGATGAGCGGCAAAGGCGGTGTCGGAAAGAGCACGATAGCGACCAATCTGGCGCTTGCGCTGCGCCGACTCGGAACGCGAGTCGGGCTGCTCGACGCGGACATCTACGGGCCGTCCCTCCCCACCATGCTGGGCATCGAAGGGCACCCGACGTCCAAAGACGGTAAGCGAATCCAACCCTTGCAGCGCTTCGGCATCAAACTGATGAGTATCGGTTTCCTCCTGGAGGATCCGAAACAAGCGGTCGTGTGGAGAGGCCCCATGCTCCACGGGGCACTGCAGCAATTCGTCAGCGACGTCGATTGGGGCGGTCTCGACTACCTCATCATCGACTCGCCACCGGGAACCGGCGATGTTGCGTTGACGCTGGCGCAGAAGGTCCGGCTGACGGGCGCGATCATCGTCACCACCCCTCAGGAGGTGGCCCTGCAGGACGTCTACAAGTCCGTGTCGATGTGCCAGAAACTGAACGTGCCGATCCTAGGCGTCGTCGAGAACATGAGCCACTTCATCGACAGCGCGGGGGTCAAGCACGAGCTCTTCGGAAGCGGCGGCGGCGCCAAAATCGCCGAGTTCGCGAACGCGCCTCTCTTCGGCCAGGTCCCGATCGACGCTCAGGTCCGCGAATGGGGCGACCAGGGCACACCGGTCGTGCAGGCAGCGCCGGCATCGCCCGCCGGAGTCGCGCTTGCAAGCATCGCCGACGTTCTAGCGGAGCGGGTCGCGAAAGAGCACTTCGGTCGGAGCGGCGGCGAGAGCGCCCCCGAAGGTGAAGGTCCCAAGAGACTTCGCATCCTCCGCTGAGCTATAAGCGTATTCGTGGACCTCTTTGAGCGACAGGCGGAATCTGGATCCCCGCTCGCAGATCGCATGCGGCCCAACCGCCTCGAAGACGTCGTCGGCCAGACTCATCTGCTCGGCGATGGGCACATCCTCGCGCGCGCGATCCGCTCTGACCGCATCCCATCGATGATCCTCTGGGGCCCGCCTGGAACGGGCAAGACGACGCTAGCACACGTGATCGCGAACGAGACGAACACGATCTTCATTCCGTTCAGCGCTGTGCTCGGAGGGGTTCCAGAGCTTCGCAAAGTGATCGCAACCGCCAAGGAGCAAAAGAGCTACTACGGCAAGAAGACGATTCTCTTCGTCGACGAGATCCACCGATTCAACAAGGCGCAACAGGACGCCCTGTTGCCGCATGTCGAAAACGGAACCGTGACGTTGATCGGCGCGACGACTGAGAACCCCTCCTTCGCGGTGAACTCTGCCTTGTTGTCCCGCGCGCGGGTGTTCGACCTCAAGCCGCTCGATGCGGAGGACATCCGAACACTTCTCGACCGCGCGCTCCGAGACGACGAGCATGGGGTCGGTCATACCCCGCAGCAGATCGACGACGACGCCCTCGCCGCCATTTCGCAGAACGCGCGCGGCGACGCCAGACGAGCGCTTTCGGCGCTCGAGCTTGCCAGCGACTTCGCGCAATCGGCCGGAGTGGACCGCGTGACGGTCGCGATAGTCCAGGAGGCCCTGGCAACGCAGACCCTTCTCTACGACAAGTCCGGGGAAGAGCACTACAACGTCATCAGCGCATTCATCAAGTCGATGCGAGGAAGCGACCCCGACGCCGCGGTCTACTGGCTGATGCGTATGATCGAAGCGGGCGAAGAACCCCTTTTCGTGCTCCGACGAATGCTGATCTTCGCGAGCGAAGACATTGGAAACGCCGACCCAAGAGCGCTGGAAGTCGCGGTCAATGCGGACGCAGCGTTTCGGCGGCTCGGCATGCCCGAAGGGCTATTTCCGATCGCCCAATGCTGCACATATCTAGCGAGCGCGCCCAAGAGCAACGCGAGCTACAAGGCATGGACGATGGCGCAAGCAGACGTTCGCGAGCACGGGGCGCTTCAGGTGCCGATGAAGCTTCGCAACGCCGCCACTTCCGCGATGAAGTCCTGGGGCTACGGCGAGGGGTACCGCTATCCGCACGATGAGAGCGGCTTCAGCCCTGGGGAAACGTATCTGCCCGACGAGCTCGCGGGGCGCCGCTACTATCGGCCAACCAGACAGGGGTTCGAAGCCCGCATCCGCGATCGACTCGAGACCTTGAGGTCCACCGCTAGCGAGCCGGCGGACGGGTCGGACGAGCGCCGCGAAGACGAATCCTGAAGATGGCCGCCCCGCTTTCGCCGTCCGCTTCGATGGTAGCTCCCACCCCTTGGAGGATGAGGGCTGCGGCGAACAAGCCGACAAAACGACTGTAGCGACCATCGAGACGACCCTTGAGTGCCTTTTGCCCTTCGAGGGTGAACGCCAGGTCGCGAAGCTCGGGTGCGATCGCCTCGCCCGCGTCTTGAACCTCGATGACGACCCTGTCGCCATCTTGATAGACCCGCACGGTGGCGCTCGGCTCTGCGACGTTGGCGCGCGTGTTGTGAAGCAGGAGATCAACGACCTCGACCGCAACCTGCGCACCCTCCGCGTAGAGTTGGCCGTCTCTCGCGATCTCGATGGTGACGGGCACGGGGGTATCCGCTCGCTCGAGCCGCTCGACAAACACGCCGGCATCTCCATTTGCCGCCTCGACGGGAACTTGTCCGGTAAGCCAGCGGCTGATCCAGGCGAGAACGTCGAGCCCGCGCCGAAGCTCGCCGACTGCGAGCTTGACGTCTTGAAGCGCCTCCTCCGAGTCGGTATCCACCAACCCGACCTCTTGGAGAAAATCCACGTTGGCAGTGATCGTCGCTGCAGGGTTACGCAGGTCGTGCACGAAGAGGCCAAGCACTTGGCCCATCTCGTCGGGATTGATCGCGTCGGGCTTCGCCACGTGCCCTCACTACCACGCGACCCAACTCAAGGGAAGACGAGCACTTCGTCTTCGCCGCGCGCCTCGATCAGTGCCGCGATATACGACAGGACCGTGCTGCGACGTGCAAACAGGTCCGCGATCTGGGCGTCGTTGAGAACGGGTGCATCCGCGTGACTCGGGTCGCGACCGAGCTCCTGGCGAAGCGAGGCTTCGTCGAGGACGGAGAGACGCTCGACCAAGGACCGGGAAAACCGCTCGGTGCGCATGAGCCCTTCGAGGAGCTCGCCGTAACGGCGGGGCAGCAATGGGGTGGAAAATGCCCGGTCGTTGTCACGCAGGATGGCGCGCTGCCTCGTGGGATCGCTAGGGAGGTTGCCTCCGCTGAACCGATCCCAGTTGCCGATGAGAAAGTCGAACACGGCCATCGTCGACAAGTCTCGCGCCAAGGCCTCCTTGCCTCGGGGGATCTCTGCGTCCCGAAGCCAGCCAGCCCAGGTGGACTTGTTCTCGTAGCCGACGGAACGCATTCCCTTGATCCAGTAGACGGCCACGCCCGGCGCAGTGTCGTCCTCGTCCCAAATCACCGAGTTGTGAACCGAAGCCCGTTTGTCGAGCTTGTCTTCGTGGAAGCGCGCTCGGATCTCCTTCCAGGCAACGCGTCGGTAGATGGCGGGCGGCACGTTGTCGAGTCCGAGGAGACGTGAGATTCGATAGGCTGCGATCTCGTGCTGGTAGCCGCGGGGCACCGCGCGGCTTCTGACCTTCATCGCGGCCGTCACACGCGCGACGGTGCGCATACGCAAGACTACCGAGGTGTGGCCCACCGGCTTGAAGCTGCGCGATCGCGCGGTCGACATCACTTCGAGAAGCGCGTCTTGCTCGACGTCGGTCCCGATGAACCGCGGCACTTGCTCGAGCTCGGCGTTAGCCACCGAGCTGAGCACTAGAACCGCTGCCAGCGCGAAGCTAGCGAACGCCCGCGAAGAGATTCTTCGCAATGACCATCCGTTGGATCTGGGAGGTGCCTTCGTAGATTTGGAGGATCTTGGCGTCGCGCATCAGCTTCTCGACGGGGTACTCGGTGATGTAGCCGTTGCCACCGAAGACCTGAACCGCGTCGGTCGCAACCTGCATCGCACTGTCGGCGCCGAACGCCTTGCTGTAGGAGGCGACCAGCGAGTTCCGGCCTCCGTTGTCGATCTGCCAGGCGGCCTTGTGAACCAAGAGCCGGGTCGCTTCGTAGCGAATCCCCATCTCGGCGATCATGGCCTGCACCATTTGGTGCTCTGCGATTGGGACGCCGAAGGTCTTGCGCTCGAGCGCGTAGGCGATCGACTCCTCCATCGCCCGTCGCATCAGGCCGCAAGCGCCGGCGCCGATGTCAGGACGCGTACGATCGAAGGTCTGCATCGCCAGCTTGAAACCGTGGCCCGCCTCAGCAAGCACGTTGGAGGACGGGATCCGGACATCATCGAGATTGACGACGGCCGTGTTGCTTGCGCGTTGACCGAGCTTGTCCTCGGTCTTGCCGATGCTGACGCCCGGCATGTCGCGATCGACGATGAAGGCCATGATGCCACCGTGCCGGAGCTTCGGATCTACCGTGGCGAACACCACGAACCACGTCGCCCACGCGGCGTTCGTGATGTAACATTTCTGCCCGGTGACGACCCAATCGTTGCCGTCCTTCTTGGCGCGGGCCTGAATGCCTGCGGCATCGCTTCCTGCCGCGGGCTCGGTGATGGCGTACGCGGCGAAGATCGGCTCGGAGGTGAGCATCCCGAGATACTTCTTCTTCTGCTCCTCGTTTCCAGCGACGAGAATCGGCGTGGCGGCGAGCACGTTGGCAGTGATACTCGTTTGAATGCCCGTGCACCCAAACGCCAGCTCCTCGGTGAGTAGCACGTGGTCGACCTCGCCCATTCCAGCGCCGCCGTATGCCTCGGGGATGTTGGGTCCGACGAACCCGAGCTCCCACGCTTCCTTGAAGACGTCCATCGGGAACTCGTGAGTCTTGTCGGCCTCGCCGGCGATCGGGATGATCCGCTCGCGGGTGAAGCGGCGTGTCTCCTCGACGAGGGCCTTTTGTTCGGGGGTAAACTCGAAATTCAACATGGTGCTACCTCTTGATCAGCGCCGCCGCTCCTGGTCGCGGCGTTCGAGCTCTGCCCGGACCGCGCGGGCTCCGAAGCGGAAACCAAACGCAAAGCCGATGAGCAGAATGCCCGGAATGTAGATGATGTGCGCGATGGAAGGCATCAGCGGCCCTCGGACTCGCGAATCTGCGCGCTGAGCCGCTCGAGCTCTTCGGCCGTCTGGCTCTGAAGACGACGCATGCGCACCAAGAACAAGAACAGAAGGACCCACACGATGGCGTACGCGGCCAAGAGCAAGGTGCCTCCCGGAACGCTCTCGGCGTCGGGACCGGTCACACCGACGAATTGTGCAGCGCGTTCTTCTGCGGGCGTCTCGCCGGCTTGGGTGGTCGTATCCGCTCCGGCGGGCGTGTCTTCTGCGAGAGCCGCAGGAACGAAGAGCAGCGTGCCAAGAAGCACGAGGGCTGAAACTAGAGCGCGCATGTCCATTCCTTCATCGGTGCATCAACTCAAAGCGCAACCGGGCGGTTTCTTCCCGTTGCCGTTCGGCGGAGGCGCGCGTCCAGATCAGGAGCGCGGCCAGGCCGGTGAACGCGACGAAGCTCAGGCCGAGCGCCCAGTACATCTCCGATTCGAGCCCACCGCCCTTGCCGGTGATAACGGTGGGGTGCACGCCTCTCCAACGCTGAACGCTGTAGTGAATCAAGGGCAGGTCGATCAGCCCGAACAACGCCAGCCCGGACGCGAAACGCTTCTCCACCTCACCCGCATCGCCCATCGAGCGAAGTGCGAGGTAGGCGGCGAAGATCATCCCCGCCAGCAGCGTAGTCGTCAGGCGGGGATCCCAAGTCCACCACACTCCCCACGCCTTTCGGGCCCAGAGCGGGCCGGTGAGCAGCACAATCACACAGAAGAGCGTGCCGACTTCCGCGCCGGCAACCGCTAGCGCGTCCCACTTCGCGTCTCGTTTGATCAAGTAAACAGCGCTGCCGAGCGCGGACGCTCCGAAACCGAGGTACATCGCGTACGCACTTGGCACGTGGAAGTAGAAGATCTTCTGCACGATGCCCATTTGCTTCTCGACTGGGGCAACGACGAAGATCAAATAGAGGGTCACTGCAAAGAGGGCCAGTGTCGTAAACAACACCAGCGACCACAGCGTCGTGCTTCCCGATTGCCTCGGCCTGCTCATCGCCGGGGACGCTAGCATGCGGTCGCGAGTGCGTCAGCCTCCATACCGCAGAAATTCCGCCCTCAAATGCAGTCGGTTTGCCGTCCTTCAGGGGCGCCGCTAAAGACCGCGCTGATGGATTTGCTCGACCGGCGGTTCCTCTTCGTTGTCGGCAAGGGTGGCGTCGGCAAGACAACCGTCGCGACGGGGCTCGCGCTTGCGGCAAGTCGCCGTGGCAAGAAGGTCCTTCTCGCGATGGTGAACTGCAAGGAGCGGGCGAGCCAGCTCCTCGGCACCGAGCCCATCGGCCCCGAGATCATGACGATCGGGGAGAATCTCGACGCGGTCAACATGACGCCCGACGCCGCGCTCGAGGAGTACGGCATCATGATCTTGAAGGTCAAAGCCGTTTACAACGCAGTCTTCAAGAACAGATTGGTGCGCGCCTTCCTGAAAGGCACCCCCGGGCTAGAAGCATGGTCGATGCTCGGCAAGGCGTTCTATCACGCTTGCCCACCCAAAGGAGAGCCCGACTATGACCTCGTCATCGTGGACGCGCCCGCGACAGGGCACGCGCTCGACATGCTTCGAGTCCCCTTCGTGATTGAAAGCGTGGCGCCTCCTGGAATGCTTCGGCGCGACGCGGCGCGCGCCGTCGACATGTTTCGCGATCCTGCGCGAGCCGGCGCTGTCCTGGTCACGCTGCCCGAGTACATGCCGGCGAACGAAACGATCGAGCTTGCCGACGCGCTGACGGACGAGTTGCAGATCCCGATCCTCCAACTCGTGATCAACCGGGTGCTGAACGTGCTCTTTGCCGAGGACGAGCGGCCTGTGGTCGAGGGCCTCCCGTCGGAGCTCCCCGACGACAGCGAGATCATGGGGCTCGCGATCGCCGGAAAGCGCCGCGTCCTGCGGGAGACGGTGCAAGCCAGAGCCATCCGGAAGGTGTGCGGCCACATCGACGCACCCTGCAGTGAGCTCCCCCACTACGAAAGCCTCGAGAAGGACCGCGCCGCGGTCGACGCCCTCAGCGAAGCGCTCCTGCAATGCGTCTAATCGCTTGCAGCGGAGACACAATCCGGTAGCTTGCGACCGACCATGCCCGGATCGGCGACGACAGGCCTCTCGTTCCAAACCCCGTTGATCTTCGAGCAGGGCGCTCCTGCCCGGCACGCCGCCTCGCTGCGCCCAGACGAGCTGCCGAGGGTGGACCCCAAGGCGGCGTTCGGAGACATGGCTCGCGACGTCCCGCCGATGCTTCCAGAGGTGTCCGAACCCGAGGCGTTCCGGCACTACGTGCGCCTGAGTCAGCAGAACTTCGCGATCGACACCGGCATGTACCCCCTCGGGTCGTGCACGATGAAGTACAACCCAAAGGTCAACGAATGGGCGGCGCGGCTCCGCGGGTTCGGCGATCTGCATCCCTACATGCCTGACGAGCTCGTCCAAGGGGCGCTCGAATTGATGTGGCGCCTCGAGCAGGGCCTTGCGGAGGTCTGCGGGATGGACCGGGTGTCGCTTCATCCGGCAGCCGGCGCCCAGGGAGAGCTCGCGGGCCTCATGATGATCCGCGCGTACCATCAGGCGCAGGGGCGCGATCCCAAGAAGGTGCTCATCCCCGACACGGCGCACGGGACCAACCCCGCTTCGTGTGCGCTCAATGGCCTGAAGGCAGTGCCCTTCCCGGCTGGCGACGACGGCATCGTGACCACGGAAGCGATCGCGCCGTTCGTCGATGACGACGTCGCTGCCGTCATGGCGACGAACCCGAACACCGTCGGGCTCTTCGAGAGCCACATCGCGGACATCGCCGAGCTCGTTCACAGCAAGGGAGGCCTGGTGTACGGCGACGGTGCCAACCTCAACGCATTGATGGGTAAGGCACGCCCGGGCGACCTCGGCATCGACGTGATGCAGTTCAACCTACACAAGACCTTCACCACCCCTCATGGTGGAGGCGGCCCAGGTTGCGGGCCGGTTGGATACAAGGCGCTCCTGGATCCCTACGCGCCCGTCCCCGTAGTCGAGAAGCGGGATGACCGATTCGTCCTCGACTACAGAAGCCGCCCCGACTCGGTGGGAAGATTGCGCTCGTTTCAGGGCAACTTCGGCATGATGGTCCGCGCCTACACCTATCTTCGGGAGATGGGCGCCGAGGGCTTGAGGCAGGCGACGGAGCTTGCGGTCCTCAACGCGAACTATCTGCGGGTTCGTCTGGGCGAGCTGTGGCACGTCCCGTACGACACGACCTGCATGCACGAGGTGGTGATCAGCGATCGCCACTTGAAGGAATCAAGCGTCACCACGATGGACGTAGCCAAGCGACTGATGGACTACGGCTTCCACCCTCCGACGGTGTATTTCCCTCTGGTGGTGAAGGGTGCGATGCTCGTCGAGCCGACCGAAACCGAAAGCCTCCAAACCTTGGATGAGTTCGTCGAAGTCATGAAGACGATCAGCGACGAAGCACTCGCCGATCCCGATTTCGTGCACGCGGCGCCGCACTCTACGCGTTTGCGTCGACTCGACGAGACTCAGGCTGCTCGGAAGCCAGTGCTGCGTTGGAAAGCTCCCGCGACACCGAGCGAACCATCGTCTGCTTCTGGTGGAACGGCAAAAATGCGGCCTTGAAGCCGTTGATGATGATCCGGTGGATGTCGTCGCGGTCGAGACCCATCTGTGTGTGACAGAGCCAAAGCTCGCGTGAAACCGTCGTATCGGTGATCAGCCGGTTGTCGGTGTTGACCGTCACTCGCAAACCAAGGTCGTGGTAGAGCTTGAGCGGATGGGTTCGGAGGTCCCGAACAGCGCCGGTCTGCACGTTGGACGAGGGGCAGCACTCGAGCGCGATGCGGTGATCGTTCACGTAGTGCAGTAAATCGCCGTCTTCGCGGAGGCGGCACCCATGCCCGATGCGGTGTGCACCGCAGACGTGAATCGCTTGGTGGACGGAAGCCGGGCCGTATGCCTCGCCAGCATGGATCGTCACCGCAATGTTGTTGTTGTGGACCAGCTTGAACGCCTTGACGTGGTGCTTGGCGGGATAGTCGTACTCTGCCCCAGCGAGGTCGAACGCGACGACGCCACGGTTCTTGTAGGCGACCGCGAGCTGCGCCATCTCCACCGAGGACTCGGGAGAGATGTTGCGGATGCCGCATAGGATCACGTTGGCAACGATGCCGTGCTCCTTCTGCGCGTCCCAAAGCCCCGCCAACACCGCTTCGACGACGGTCGTGAGCCGAAGGCCGCCCCTGGTGTGCAGCATTGGCGAATAACGCACTTCGATGTACCGGACGTTCTCGGCGGCTGAATCCTCAGCGAGCTCGTAGGCGACTTGGTAGAGCGCGTCCTCCGTCTGGAGCACTCGAAGTGTTTCGTCGAAGGCCTTGAGGTACTCCACGAGCGAACCGGTGTGCTCACCGCAATGGAGCGCCTTCGCGAGGCCTTCCGGGGTGTCGGCCGGCAGCTCGACACCCTGCCGTTCCGCGAGCTCGAGCATGGTCGACAGCCGCAGCGAGCCATCCAAGTGCACGTGTAGGTCGGTCTTGGGAAGGCGCTCGATGTCCGAGAGCGAGAGCTTCATGCCCTTCATTATAGCGGCTCACGGCGCGGCGCCGAAAGCACTCAAAACCTCAATGACTTCGTGGAGTCGCTTGGCTGCCACACTGACCCGGGTCGGCATCCCGCCATTGAGACCGAGCGCGCGGACGAGGTCGATGCCGCTGTCGAAGCGGGCTGCGACCGTCACTGTGGTTTCGTCGTGGACCAGCGAGATCGGCGCGAGGCGCTGGCCCATGAGCAGGAGCTCCGTCTTGTCGTAAGGCCCCTGCCGGCGGGTAGCGTCGCAAATGGCCAGGCCGTTGCGCACCTCGTAGCGGGCCGAGAGGCGTTTGGATTCGCGCTCCATCGCTTCCAGCGCGCTAGCCGTGCGCTGGAAGTCCCTGTAGATCGCCGCGTCGCTCGCGCCGTCCGCGAGATAGCGCACCATGAGGCCGCGAAGCGCCTCGTCCCGCGGCCGCGCGCGCAACGCCCGGTCGAGCACACGGGCCCGCTCACTTGGCTCACCGAGTCGGGTGTCGATCGCACGTGCGTCGTCGTCGGCACCCTCGTAGGGCTCCACGCCGCCGCGGATCCACTTGGCCGCCGAGCAGAGCCCATCGAAATCCACGTGGCAGCAGATCGTGTCGACGGGACCGGCGGCTTGCACCCGTTCCGGTGAGACCATCTCGGGGCAGGCTCCATGCTGCGCCTTGGTCCTCAGAACGAAACGGGCGTCGCCCGCGTAGTCGACGTGTTTCTCGTGGTCGTGGTGGTCGACCCACATGGCGAGCCGGTCGCCGAGCCCTTTGATGAAGGGAAGGGTCGTTTTCTCATAGCTGGCCCCGCCTGCATTGGCCGCGAACGCCACATCGAGCACCACCACCCGCCCCGGAAGACTGTCTGGTCTAGGCAACTTACGGGGTGTTCCGTAGGCCAAATGCGGGAAACCACCCACCTTCTGAGCATGTGGCCACCCTCCCTAGGACGCAACTCGCGGATACCCGGATCGGTTTTTCCCAAACCGATGTCTCGACGAAACACAGTGGAAATAGAGGGCATCCATAGATCCCTCCGTGCCGCTGCCGAGGGTGCGCCGCGGCCATGACTAAGAGGTGAGAAAGATCATGGAAGAACAACTTTCGGAACTGACAACATATGCAAACGCATTGTGGGTTCTCGTTAGCGCCGCACTCGTTTTCTTCATGCATGCGGGGTTCGCTCTCGTCGAGAGCGGATTCTGCCGCAAGAAAAACGCAGTAATGGTGCTGATGAAGAACTTCGGTGTCGTCGCGATTTCGTCGATCATCTTCTACTTGGTGGGATACGGCGCGATGTTCGGCGAGGGCAACTCCTTCGTGGGGCTGGCCAGCTTTTTCCCAGACAACGGAGGAGCGGATGCGGACCTACCCCCGTACGTTTTCCTGTTCTTCCAGCTGGTGTTCGCCGCGACCGCCTGCACGATCGTCTCGGGCGCAGTCGCTGAGCGCGCTCGCCTGCTGACCTTCTTCTTCTTCACGGCGATTGCGACCATCATCATTTACCCGGTGGTCGGACACTGGGTGTGGGGCGGCGGCTGGCTCTCGGAAATGGGCTTCGTCGACTTCGCGGGCAGCACGGTCGTCCACGGCGTGGGCGGCGGCATGGCGCTCGCGGGAGCGCTCATCATCGGGCCGCGGATCGGCAAGTACCTGCCCGACGGCTCGGTCAGGCCGATGCCAGCACACAACTTCCCTCTGGCTGCGCTCGGTGTTCTCATCCTGTGGCTCGGTTGGTTCGGCTTCAATGGCGGCTCCGAGCTCGCCATGGACGCCGAGGTCGGCCGCATCGTCCTCGTCACGAACCTCGCGGCGGCCGCTGGCTTCTGCGGCGCGCTCACGTGGATCCGCATTCGCAGCGGGCTGCTCGACCTCTCGATGGCCCTCAACGGCGCACTCGCTGGTCTCGTGGGCATCACTGCCGGTTGCTACAACATCACCGGCGGCTGGTCGCTGGTGGTTGGCGCCGTCGCAGGTGTGCTCTGCGTCGAGGGTGTTCTCCTCATCGACAAGATCAAGATCGACGACCCGGTTGGTGCGATCACGGTTCACGGCGTCTGCGGCATGTTCGGTACGCTCGCTGTCGGCCTCGTCGGCTACGGCAACGCCGCGACCGGCGAAGAGCCGATGGGCCTTCTCGTCGGAGGCGGCGCTTCGCAGCTCGGGATTCAGGCGATGGGTACCGCGGCCGGCGTGGCATTCGCGTTCTTCGTCGGCTCGGCCGTTTGGCTCGCGCTGAAGCTCCTCGTGCCTGGCGGCGTACGCGTCTCCGAAGCGCACGAGCTCGAGGGTCTCGACATCGCCGAGTGCGGCGTCGAAGCCTACAACGAAGAGCTCACGGGCATCCATGCAGGAACCGGCATGTCGGCGGCGCCCGCGGAGTAGTGACCTACGAGGAGAGGGGTGGAGCGGCTCCCCGGTCTGCTTCGCCCCTCTTCTCAACCTTTTGATCAATGTCGGATTTGGATTTCACAAC
>Ga0209536_100002715_pt1 | contig 28816 bp, 22 predicted proteins | sample DeeMarSeWOR28_12_FD_187461 | JGI IMG/M metagenome (GOLD analysis project Ga0209536, IMG submission 187461) | Marine sediment microbial communities from White Oak River estuary, North Carolina - WOR-2-8_12 (SPAdes) (version 2) | ecosystem: Environmental > Aquatic > Marine > Intertidal zone >...
GCGCCTGCACGCACCAGGTAATCCACAGTTGAATACCCCTTCATCCGGCCTTTGATGGCTGCAGACGTGGCGCCCTTGGAAAACTGCACCCGCTCGGTGCGGATCTCCGGGTCTGCGGATATTGCGCTACCGACGACGGACTGGACGAGGATGAGCACCGTGGCGGTCGCGATCAGGATCCTGTACATGTCGCAACTCCTTTCGATTAACCGGAGCGATCGGTCGGGATCCCCACCGGGAGGATGTTGTTTATGCAGCCGTAGTATAATCCAAACCGTCCAGTGATCTGCTAATACGCCTGCTGGGCGTCCTTGGCTCTCGGAAAGCGAATGGACCGCAAACCCCGTGCAAACAACCGGCTTTTTCGGGGTGGAAAAGGGCTTCCCTGATAGGGCAGTTGACGCCGGAAACCCCTTGCGATACTATGACTTTCCTTCTGCGCGCGCCCTTAGCTCAGCTGGATAGAGCACTTGACTACGAATCAAGTGGCCAGAGGTTCGAATCCTCTAGGGCGCGCCACTCTTCCTAAGCTCACGGCCGTTTCGGCCCCGATCCGGCGCCGGTCCTCTCGATCGCCTTTGCGATCTCGCCAATATCCTCCTCGGTCATCTTCAGGCTTGCCGCACCGATCCAGCCGTCCACCTGCTCCGGGGAGCGGGCGCCCACGATCGCTCCCGTGACCCCCGGCCAGGCGAGGGTCCACGCTACCGCGATCGTCTCGACCGTCGCGCCGTGCCTGCGGGCGACCGGCCGGAGCGCATCCCGCAGCGCCAGGTTTTTCTCCACGTCCGGCCGCCGGAAAGCCGGCATTCGGCGTCTCCAGTCGTCCGGGGCCAGGGAGTCCGCTCTCCCGGCAGTCCACTTCTCCGTGAGCAGTCCCGACGCCATCGGGCTGTACACGATCACGCCGGTGTCCTGTTCGCCGCACCAGGGGATCTCCGCAGCCGCCGCGCCGCGCTGGATCAGGGAGAAGGACGGCTGGTGGGAGTCCACGGGACGGATCCCGGCGCACCGGGACAGGAGCGGGACATCGAAGTTCGACACGCCCGCCCACCGGACCTTCCCCTCCTCCACGAGTCTTCCCATCTCGCCCCAGGAGTCCTCCACGGGCGTGCCCGTCTGGTCCGGCCAATGGAACTGGTAGAGGTCGATCCGTTCGACCCCGAGTCGGCGAAGCGATGCCTCGCACTCGCTGCGGACCCGCGCGGGGCGCAGGTCCCGCCGGATCTCTCCCATCGGATCTTTCTCATCCCATGCGAGGCCGCATTTCGTGAAGACGAACGGCCGCTCCCCCGGCGGGATCTCCCGGAGCAGTGTTCCCACGAGCTCCTCGGAGTGGCCGTGACCGTAGACCGCGGCCGTATCGATCCAGTTGATCCCTTCATCCACGGCATACCGCATCGCCGCAAGCGATGCCTCGTCGTCCTGCGGACCCCAGCCGAAAGACCAGCCTCCGCCCCCGATCGCCCATGCGCCGAACCCGACCCGGGTGATCTCCGGACCCTCCTTGCCGAGTTTTCGTACAGGAAGTGATGCCACGGTCTAGGACCTCCTTTGCGCTCGATGAGAATTCATGCGTAAGACGATCGCCGGGGGAAGGAGTTTCGTCCATTCGAGCCACGTTTTCCCGGTTGCCAAAGTCGGTTTTTCGTGTCATTTTCGGGGTCACGAATGGTCCGGGATGGCAAAATCCCGTGGGATGGAACCTTAAAGGAGGAAGGAATGAAGCCCGTAATCCTGGTTACCCGAAGGCTGCCGGATGCCGTCGAGGAGCGTCTTCGACGGGACTACGACGCTCGCCTGAATCCCGGGGATGTCCTCTATTCCAGCGACGAACTCATCGAACGTGCCCAGGGTGTCGACGCCATTTTTCCCTGTCACACGGAAAAGTTCACCGCGGAAGTGATCGCCCGGTTGCCCGAGCGCGTGCGCGCCATAGCGAATTTTTCCGTCGGCTACGACCACGTGGACATAAAGGCGGCCAAGGCCAGGGGGATCATCGTCACGAATACGCCCGAGGTGTTGTCCGACGCCACGGCCGAATTTACCATGATGCTCATGCTGGGAGCGGCGAGACGGGCAAGCGAAGGCGAACGGTTGGTCCGCACCCGGGAATGGAAGGACTGGAGCCCCGCTTTCATGGTGGGCACCCAGGTGACGGGCAAGCGGCTCGGGATTCTCGGATTCGGGCGGATCGGACAGGTCGTCGCCCGGCGGGCCCGGGGATTCGACATGGAAATTCACTATCATGACGTGCGGAAAATGCCGCCTGAGATAGAGAACGGGGCGATCTATCATCCGACGCCGGAGGAGCTTATGCCGCATTGCGATTTTCTGACGCTCCACTGCGTCTCCACCCCGGAGACCTTCCGGTTGCTCAACGCCTCGCGCATCGCCCTGCTGCCGGACGGGGCGATCGTCGTCAACGCGAGCCGCGGCCCTGTGGTCGACGATGAAGCGTTGATCGGGGCGTTAAAGTCCGGGAAGCTGACGGCAGCCGGCCTGGACGTCTACACGAACGAACCGGACATCCACCCGGGGTACCGGGAGTTGCCCAACGTGTTCCTGATGCCGCACATCGCCAGCGCCACGAAGGAAACGAGGGACGCTATGGGGTTCCGGGCGCTCGACAATCTGGATGCCATCTTCGCCGGGAAGGAACCCCGCGACCGCGTGGCCTAGCCCGCATCCGTCGCCGCAGGAGGTTGGTGAGAAATGCGGGCTAAGAGCGTCCGTCATGGGAAGAAGGGGAGGACGCCGGGGTGCGATTCTCCTATTCGGGGAGGGGTCAAATGCCGGGTGGTTTGTTGTTTCCCCTCAGCGATTCGACAAAGTCGTACACCATCATGATGACGCCTGCTAAGATGATGATCCAGAGCGTAATGGATTTTATGCGGATGGCGTAATACAGAAAGAACACGAGTCCCATCGCTATCGCGATCACTCCCGTGATGATGTTAGCCATGGTGCCGCTGCCTCCTTTCCTGCCCTCGATCATTTCTGTTTTTCAATGCCTGTCCCTCTTCGGCTTCCGCGTCTTCTTCCGCGCGGGACGCGGATCGCCGGCGAAGTTCGCGAGCCAGCGGGCCGTTCGCAAAAGCCGTGCGTCGTCGCCTTTGGCCCCTACCAGCTGAACCCCCATGGGCATGCCGTGGGAACCCTGCATCAGGGGAAGGGTGATCGCGGGCATCCCGCAAAGGGTCCATAGTGTGCAGAATACCGGGCCTCCCGTCGATTCCAGCCCGACGGGGGCCTCGCCGGTGGCGGCGGGAGTGATGATGGCGTCATGCCACTCGAGGACCTTGTCCAGCTCGCCGCGGAAGACCGGGACCTGGCCCAGCGCGCGGTTGTACTCCACGGCCAGCACCTTCTGCCCCCGCTCGATCATCTCCCGCAGGATGGGGCTCAGGCGTTCCTTGCCGCGCGCATATTCCTGCTCGAAGCTTCTCGCAAGATCCGCCTCCATGATCGTGCGGTGCAAAGAGACCGCCTCCTGGAACATATCCGGAAGTTCGAACTCCCCGGCGTTCTCCCCCAGGTGCGCGACCAGTTCCGCAAACGCCTCTTTCGTGTCTTCGTCGGCCTGGTCCCATACGGGGCTCTTGACGAAGGCCAGGCGCGGAGTGACCGGGGGATCTTCGTCCGCCGTCTTTTGGAGGGCGGGGCGCGCCCGCGGCCGCGTGTCGGGATCGCGGTCGTCGTGGGCCATCATCTGCTCCGCGACCAGCGCCGCATCCTCGATGGTCCGCGCAAACACCCCGACCTGGTCCAGGGGACGCGACTGCTGGAGCACAAGATGCCGGGAGATCAGGCCATGGCTCGGTTTGTACCCGTAGATCCCGCAGTAGGAAGCCGGACGGATGATGGACCCGTTGGACTGGGTGCCGATGGCAAGAGTCGCCATGAACGCCGCGACGGCCGCGGCGGAGCCGCTCGAGGACCCGCCGGGGGTACGCTCGGGGTCGTGGGGATTGCGGGTCTTGCCCGGCGAGTAGACCGCAAGCTCGGTGGTGACCGTCTTTCCCAGGATGATTGCCCCCGCTTCGCGGAGCAGGGCGACCGCGGTGGCATCTTCCTCCGGCCGGCGTCCGGCGTGCAGGACCGTGCCGTCCTCTGTCGGCATGTCCTTCGTGTCGAAGATATCCTTTATTCCCACCGGAACGCCGTGGAGCGGACCGAGCGCCTTGCCTTCCCGCCGCGCCAGGTCCGCCTCGCGCGCCTGGGTAAGGGCCAGGTCGGGGTCCAGGTGCGCCCAGGCGCCGACCCGTTCCTCAAGCGAAGCGATGCGACCCAGGCAGGCGCTCACCAGCTCTTCGGAGGTGATTCTACCGGTGCGAATCGCCTCTGCCGCCTCGACGGCGCCCAGGAGAGTCGGATCTATTTCGGTTTTCACGCGGGACATGGGGGTCGCTCGTCCTTACTTGATAACGCCGTACACGATGTCCGGCAGGTACGTCACGATGACCGGGAAAACGTAGATGCAGACCATGCAAAGCAGGACCATCGCCAGGAACGGCAACGCCCCCTTGAAGATGGTCGTCAGCTGGATGTGCGGCGGCGCGATCCCCTTGAGGTAATAGCACGACATCGCCATCGGCGGCGTCAGGAACGAGGTCTGCAGGTTGAGCGCCACGAGGATCCCGAAGAAGAGCGGGTCGACCCCGAAGTGGTCCAGCAGCGGAAGAAAGATCGGCACGAAGATGATGATGATCTCGCTCCATTCCAGCGGCCAGCCCAGGAGGAAGATGATGAACTGCGTCAGGATCAGGAACTGGATGGGCGAAATCTGCAGGGTCTGCACGAACTCCCGGATCATCTCGTGGCCGCCGAGGTAGGAAAAGACCGAGGAGAAGGTCCAGGAGCCGACGAACAGCCAGCATACCATGGCCGAGGTGCGCGCCGTCAGATAGACCGATTGCTTCAGGCGTTCCCACGTGAGTTCGCGATAGACCGCGGCAAGGCCGATGCTGCCGACCGCGCCCACCGCCGCGGCTTCCGACGGTGTCGCCAGCCCGAAGACGATGGACCCGAGCACCGCCAGGATCAGGACGGTCAGCGGAAAGACGCCGGTCACCAGCCTGAACCACAGCTCCCTTCGCGGGATATCCCACTCCTCCCTCGGCGGCTTCGGGGCCAGTTTGGGGTTGAGGATCGCCCGCGTGACCACGTAGACGATATAGAAGCTGGCCAGCAGGAATCCGGGGAGGAATGCCGCGGAGTACAGCCGTACCACGGAGACGCCGGAGATCGCCCCGTACACGATCAGCAGGATGCTCGGCGGGATCATGATACCGAGGCAGCCGCCGGCGCAGATGACGCCGGCGGACAGCGTCTCGTCGTAGCCGGCTTTCAGCAGGGCCGGGAAAGCCAGGAGTCCCATCAGCGTCACCACGGCGCCGACGATGCCGACGGCGGTGGCGAAGACCGCGCAGGTGATCAGCGCCGCCACGGCCATGGCGCCGGGCACCTTGCGGGCTGCGATATTCAAGGTAAAGAACAGCCGCTCCACGACGTTCGATCGCTCGATGATGTAGCCCATGAACAGAAACAGCGGCACCGCCGTCAGCACGTCGTTCGTCATGACGGAATACGTCTGGTTCACCAGAAGGTCGAAGATATTGTTCTGGAGGAGGTGGCTCATCTGGTCGGGTGTGGCGTAGGCGTAATAGCCGAAGCCCACGCCCATCGCGACCAGCGTGAAGCAGATGGGAAAGCCCAGGAGGATCGTGAAGATGAACGACCCCATCATCAGCATGGCGACTTGGGGATCGGTCATTTCGGGCCCTCGTTTCCCTCGTCGCCCTGCCGGGCGGTTTTTTGCGCTTCCCGTTCCTCTTCCTCTTTCCGCATCTGGGCTTCCATTTCCTCCTTGTGTTTCCGGATGAGCTCTACTTCCAGTTCTTCCACATCCTTAAGACGCTGCGGCCACGCCCCGGTCCTCAGGCACTGGATGCAGCGGATGGTTTCCGCGATCCCCTGCAGCACCAGCAAAAACGCGGACAGGGGAAGAATGGTTTTCAGGGGAGAGACCGGCACCCCCGCGGGACTGTTGATGCTCACCTCCCCCCACGGTCCGGTGAAGCCGTAAGGCATGTAGCCCCAGGATTCTTTCGCGTAAATGTAGCCGGAGTAGACAAGGGCCAGCATCCCGGGGAAGAAAAAGAGAATGTACAGCACCAGCTCGATCGCCGCCTGTAGGCGCGGGGGCCAGAGCCGATAGACGAAGTCCCCGCGCACATGGGCCTGTTGGGAGAGGGCATAGGCCCCGGCCATCATGAACATGGTTCCGTACATGATGTAGCTTAAGTCAAAGGCCCACGATGTGGGATTCCGCAGCGCGTAGCGGACGAACACCTCGTAACTGGTGGCAAAGGCCAGAATCAGGATGCACCAGGCGAAGGCCTTTCCCGTCCACAGGCTCAGGCGGTCGATGAAGAGAAGCACTTTCTCCATGGCTTCATCCTTCGATTACGGTTTCGGTTGCTCACGGCCAAGGGAGGCGCGGCGCCAGATGGCGCCGCGCCGACCCTTTGTCCGGCTATTTCGCTCGGTTACGAACGGACGCGTTAGAACCCTGCTTTCTTCATCTCGCCGGGGAAGTAATGGTCGAAGGCCAACTTGTAGTCGCACGCGTTGAGGAGTTCGTAGTACGCAACGCGGTGTGCGAATTCCTTCTGCGAGGCAACGACCTTCTTGAAGAACGGGTCCTTCTCCAGATCCGGCAGGATCTTGTCCCAGGCTTTGAGCTGCGCTTGCATGACGGAGTTCGGCGTCCGGTAGATTTTGACCCCCGCCTTGTCCCTTAGCCACAGAAGATCCGCGGAGTACCGATCCTGGCCCCTCCAGAAGCTGAACGAGGACGACGCCTCGGCCGCGTATTTCAGGATCGCCTTCTGTTCATCCGCCAGGGAGTCGAACTTGGTCTTGTTGAAGATGATCTCGAAGTACTCCGCCGCCTGGTGGTAGCTGCCCAGCATGTACACCTTGCTCACGTCCTGGGCGCCAAACGATCTGTCGGAGGTCGGGTTGTTGAACTCGAACGCCTCGATCACGCCGCGCTCCAGGGCCGGGACGATCTCGCCGCCGGGAAGCTGGGTAACCTTTACGCCCATCGCCTGGAACAGGTCGGCCGCCAGCCCCACGGTGCGGTACTTGAGGCCCACCAGCTGCTTGGCGTCCGTAATCCTATTTTTGAACCACCCGAGAGGCTGTGTCGGCATCGGGAAGGAGAAGAACCCGACGATGTTCAGATTCAACGCCTTCATAAGTTCGTCGTAGAGCTGCTGGCCGCCGCCGAAATTGATCCAGGCCAGTCCCTGGTGGGCGTTCTGGCCGAAGACGGGCCCCGTGCCGAACAGGGAGGCCACCTTGCTTTTGCCGTACCAGTAGACGGACACCTGGTGCCCGGCGTCGAGAACCCCCTTGTTGACGGCGTCCTGCAGCTGGAACGCCTTGACCACGGCGCCCGAGACCAGATAGTCGATCTTCAGCCGTCCGCCGGCCATGTCATTGACGCGTTTGACGTAGTCCTCCGCGTACTCATTGAAGATGTCCTTCGCGCCCCAGGCGCCTTGCATCTTCAGGGTGACCGTCTGGGCCCTAGAGACCATCGGGAAGCCCAACGCCGCCGCGCCGGCGGCTCCTGCCGCAGCCGTCTTCAGGAACGTACGACGGCCGGTCTTTACTTGCTCTTGTTTGTTGACCACCTTTTTGGTCTTCTCCTTCTTCATACACAAACCTCCCCTCTGTAGTGTGCGTTGGTGTTGCGTCCAATGGTTGCCGCAGGCAATGACAGGCAACCCCTTAACCGGCGTTCGATCCCGCTCTACAAGGAACAGATTATCTGGTGCAGGAAAACGCTGTTCCAAAAACGCGTCTGATTTTCGCTTAAAGGAATGAATAGATTGTATGAAACAGTGTGTCAAGTCCTTTTTTCCCTGATTGCCGCTGTTTCCGCGGTTTCCGGAAGATGGTTTCTTGCCCGCAAATGCCCGGAAACATTTTGGAAAAATGTCTGCCGCAGAAAAGCACCCGCTGGAAATCCGCCGTGAGGATATATTCCCGCCTGTCATGGATACCGGTGCTGCTTGGGGAGAGACCGGGGGAACGGACGAAAAAGCAAACGATTGTTGATTTCGAGGGATAGAGCGGATACAGTATCTGCGTGTTTTTTCCCGATTTCCTGCCAAGGAGGGTTCGCTGTTGGAAACCACTATCACGAAAACCATCGGTCATTTCGTCAATGGCAGGGTTCTTTCCGGCTCCGGACAACGGTACGGGAACGTCTACAACCCGGCCAGCGGAGAAGGTACCGGCCGCGTCTCGTTTGCCGGGAAACACGAGGTGGAGAAAGCCGTTTCCGCCGCTGCCGCCGCGTTTCCTGCCTGGGCGGCCACTCCCCCGCTGAGACGGGCTAAGGTCCTGTTCCGGTTCAAGGAACTGCTGGAACGGCACGCAGAGGAACTTTCGTCCCTGATCACGGCCGAGCACGGCAAGGTGCTGAGCGACGCACGCGGTTCCCTGACCCGGGGGGTCGAGGTGGTGGAATTCGTCTGCGGGATTCCCCACCTGCTGAAGGGGAGCTATTCGGAAAACGTGGGAACCGGCGTCGACAGCTATTCCATCCGGCAACCGCTCGGCGTGTGCGTGGGGGTCTCCCCGTTCAACTTCCCCGCGATGGTGCCGATGTGGATGTTTCCCGTCGCCATCGCTTGCGGCAACACCTTCATCCTGAAACCCTCCGAGAAGGACCCCTCCTGCCCGATGCGGCTCGCCGAACTGTTTTCCGAGGCGGGGCTGCCGCCGGGAGTCCTGAACGTGGTGAACGGGGACAAGGAGGCGGTCGACCTGTTGATCTCGCACCCCGGGGTTTCCGCGGTCAGCTTCGTGGGGTCCAGTGCGGTCGGCGAACATGTGCACCGGACGGCAACGTCCCATGGCAAGCGGGTGCAGGCCCTGGGCAGCGCAAAAAACCATGCCGTCGTGATGCCCGATGCGGATCTCGATCAGGCGGTGGATGCCTTGATGGGAGCCGCGTACGGATCCGCAGGGGAGCGATGCATGGCCATTTCGGTGGTCGTCGCGGTCGGGGACAGGGTCGCCGACGACCTGGTGAAACGGCTTGTGGAACGGATCCGGACGCTCAAGGTCAGGCCCGGCCAGGACCCGGAGGCCGAGATGGGCCCGCTCGTAACGGGCGAACACCGGGAGCGGGTGAAGGGATACGTCGACCTGGGCGTCAGCGAAGGGGCGAAACTGGTGGCGGACGGGCGGGGGCTCAAGGTGGCGGGCCACGAAAACGGCTTTTACCTCGGCGCATGCCTGTTCGACCGGGTGACGCCCGAAATGAGGATCTACCGGGAGGAGATCTTCGGTCCCGTGCTCTCCCTGGTACGGGTCCCGGATTACCAGACTGCTCTGACGCTGGTGAACAGTCACGAATATGCCAACGGGACCGCCGTCTTCACGCGGGACGGCGATACCGCGCGCGAATTTGCGGCCAGGGTGGAGGTGGGGATGATCGGAATCAACGTTCCGATTCCCGTGCCGGTGGCGTTTTACAGCTTCGGGGGCTGGAAACGTTCGATTTTCGGGGACCATTTCGTCCACGGATCCGAGGGCGTAAACTTCTATACCCAAATGAAAACGATCACGTCCCGCTGGCCGACCGGGATTCGCGCAGGCGCCGATTTCGTCATGCCGACCATGAAGTAGGGTCGCATCCCTTTCCGGGGGGTGCGCTTCGTACGCGGGCCTGCCGGAAGGGGAATCCCCCAGATCGGCCGGGAAACCGGGAGGGAACGGCTACCCGGCATGGAACGTTCGTTGTTTCCTCGCGTGCATCTCCTGGGGGAGGAGACTCGAATAGATCATGCTGTTGATCGGTGTTGCGACAGCCGCTTCCTTGCCGAGGCGAACGACTGCGCCATTTTGGGCGTCCAGCTCCGACCGTCGTCCCGCCAGGATGTCCCGCTGCATGGATGCCGTCGCCTCCTCGGGCAGCGCATCGAGGAACGCCATCGCCCGTGGGATCGCTTCCCGCTCCAGGGCGACGTTTCGCGCGCGGGCAAGACCGTAGATCTCTTCCATGGCATGTTCGAGCAGAGTCCGTGTCTCCGGCAGACCGCGGATCACTCCGATGGGCGCCCGTGTGACTGCGCCCGCGCCACTCCATGGTGCGATCAACAGGAACTTCTTCCACATCGCGACGTGGATGTCCTCCGGGATCTCGGCCTGCAAGCCCTCCGTGCGCGAGAACGCTTTTCGCAGGCGTTCCACCCGCTCGCTGCGGCGACGATTCCGCTCGCCGAAGGTAATCATCGGGAGCGCGCCGACATGGGAAATGTGCCCGGGGGCCGTGACCATGCTGATCATGCTGCATAATCCACCGAGGACGCGTTCTGCCCCGAAGACCCCGGATAGTTGATCGGGGGCTTCGACACCGTTGAGCAACGGCACGATCGTGGTCTTTTTCCCCACCATGGGGCGCATCGTTTCGATGGCGTCCGGCAGCTGCCACGACTTGACGGAAACCAGGATGTAGTCGACCTCGCCCACCGTCGAAGGCTCCCCCGTCGCCGAGACCGGATCGACGCGAAAATCACCGTTGATGCTGTCGACCCGGAGCCCATGTTTCTGCATCGCCCGCAGATGCTCCCCACGAGCGATGAACACAACGTCCTCTCCCGCCTGCGCGAGCCGTCCACCGAAATAGCCGCCCACTCCGCCTGCCCCGACAATCGCCACGTTCATGGATGCCTCCGCTCCTTCATGGAATCCTCCTCGACCGGCCTGGTCCTGCCTCGTCGAACTCCCTTATGCGACAATAGGTTTCCCGGGTGAAGTACACCGCCGCCACCGACAGGCAGGAGCTGACGAACAACCAGGTGAACGCGGACGAGTAGGCGCCCGGACCGTAGATCCTTGCACCGTTGACCAGCAGTCCGCCCCAGTGACGGTCGAGAATGGCCCCAAGCAACGGTTGGAGGACCGCCGCAAAACCCAAGGGGCCCATGTTTACCACTCCGGCCACGGCGCCGGCCGCCCCCGGGTGGTTGGCCTCCCGGGAATGGGCAAAACCGATGATCATGGCCCCGGAGGTGAACCCGATGGCGGCGAACAGGGGATACAACAGAATCCGGGGGATCCCTCCCCAGAACAGAAAGACTCCCCAGAGGGTTGCACTCACCACATTCGCCACCAGATAGGGGACCTTGCGTCGACCGAGGCGGTCGGACATCCCCCCGAGCGTTGGCCCCCCGACAGCCCAGGCGACCAGCATGGTCGAGGTCAGCGCGGCCGCGTGACTTCGGCCGATTCCGTACACCTGGGTGAGGTAGGGAACCCCCCACAATCCGGCGAACACCAGAACCGGAGCGGCCGACAGGCCGCCGGCCGCAAGCAGCAGCCATGTTTCCCGCTGGGCCGACACGATTTGCAGCGCACGCAAGGGGGGGAGACTGCCTTTCTCGACCACCGATGCGTGGACGAAGCTTTCGAATCCGCGTTCTCTCGGGTCATCCCGCACAACCACCCAGATCACCGCGGCCATGACGAAAGTGAACGCTGCGCTCGCAACCATGGATGCCCGCCAACCGAAGGCGCTAATCGCCTCCGAGAGCGGCACGCCGGCGAGCACACCACCGAAATTGCCAAGCAACAAGGCCACTCCCGTCACCGTGGCGAAGCGGTTGGCCGGGAACCAGTGCCCGGCGAGCTTCATGCAGGTGACAAAAGCGACACCGACGGAGGCTCCGACCAGCAGACGCCCTGCGTAGGCCATCCACAGGTGACCCGCAAAGCCGAACATCAGCGTGCCGACCGCGGCCAGGAAGGCCGCCATCGCGCTCAGGCGCCTCGGACCGATCCCGTCCGCCAGGAGGCCGCTGGGGATCTGCATCACGGTGTAGGAATAGAAATAGGTGGCCGACAGGTTCCCGAGGAGGGCCCCGCCGATCTGAAATTCCCGCATCAATTCGTCGACCATCACGGCAGGAGCGATACGCTGAAAGAACCCGAACAGGTAGAAACCGGCCACCAACCCCCACATCAGCCAGGACATCCAGACGGGTGCGTTACGGGACATGGGTTGCATACTCTATCCGATCCTCAAGGGTCACATCAAGGGTTTCCTTTTTTCGTTTCCGTTTCCCGGCATGGAGATACAATAATCGGATTATGTTTCGGGAAGGACCGCCGCAATGACGTTACGATCGAGGAAAACGGATTTCCTGACGCTCCCGGAAGCGTACAAGGCGTTCCATGAAAGGATCTCCCCCCCCATCCCCTCATCCAGAATCTTCTGCGATCCCTTCCGGACGCTCGCTTTCGGCACGGACGCCAGTTTCTACCGCCTTGTCCCGAAGATCGTCGTCAAGGTGAAGACCCCCGACGAGGTCGCGCATCTCCTGCGGACCGCGGCCCCCTTGAACATTCCCGTCACGTTTCGCGCCGCCGGCACGAGCCTGTCCGGGCAGGCGGTGACGGATTCCGTCCTGGTGGTGCTGGCCGGGGGGTGGCGGACATGCGTTATCCATGGCAACGGGGAGAAAATCTCGCTGGGCCCGGGGGTCATCGGAGCCGAGGCCAATGCCCGCCTCGCGCCGTACCGGCGGAAGATCGGCCCGGACCCCGCGTCGATCAATCATTGCATGATCGGGGGGATCGCCGCCAACAACGCGAGCGGTATGTGCTGCGGAACGGCGCAGAACAGCTACCGGACCGTGGAGAGCATGAAGATCATTCTCCACGATGGAACGGCGCTGGACACCGGCGACCCGGACTCGCGGCGCTCCTTCGGGTCGTCGCATGCGGAACTGGTCCGGGAGATCGGAGCCATCCGGGACGAGATCGCCGGAGACCCCGTTCTCCGCGAGCGGATCCGGCACAAGTTCCGGATCAAGAACACGACCGGGTACAGCCTCAACGCCTTTGTGGATTACGAAGATCCCGTCGATATCCTTCTCCACCTGATGATCGGGTCCGAAGGGACCCTGGGGTTCATCACGGAAATCACGTACCGGACCGTGGAGGAGCACGCGCACAAGGCGACGGCCCTGATTTTGTTTCCGGACATCGGGAACGCATGCCGTGCGACGACCAAGCTCAAGACCGGCCCGGTGTCCGCCGTGGAATTGATGGATCGCGCGTCCCTGCGGTCCGTCGAAGAGGAGGAGGGGATGCCGGCCTACCTGAAAGGCTTGGGGGATTCCGCGACGGGGCTTCTCGTGGAGACCCGGGCCGGCGACGCGGATGCCCTCGCGCGGCAGGTGGAGGAGGTCCTTGGGCTCCTTTCCGAGATCCCCACCATATTTCCTGCCGCCTTCACGGACCGGAAGGCGGAGTGCGAGAAGCTCTGGGACGTCCGGAAAGGGCTTTTCCCCGCCGTCGGGGCGGCGCGGCAGATCGGAACCACGGTGGTCATCGAGGACGTGGTGTTTCCCATCGAGACGCTCGCGGACGCGACCCTGGAGCTCGAGGGCCTGATGAAGAGGCACGGATACGACGAGGGGATCATTTTCGGCCACGCCCTGGAGGGGAACCTTCATTTCGTCTTCACCCAGGATTTCAGCGGCCCCGCGGAGGTGGCGCGCTACCAGCGATTGATGGAAGACGTGTGCGACATGGTGGTCAGAAAGTATGACGGGTCGCTCAAGGGGGAGCACGGCACGGGCCGGAACATGGCCCCCTTCGTGGAGATGGAGTGGGGGGAGAAGGCGTATGCGTTGATGAAGCGGATCCGGCGGGTCTTCGACCCGAAACGCCTCCTCAACCCCGGCGTGATCCTCAACGACAACCTCCAGGTATACCTGGAAGACTTGAAGCCGCTGCCCAAGGTGCACGAGATCATCGACAAATGCACCGAGTGCGGGTTCTGCGAGGTCATGTGCCCGTCCAAGGACCTCACGACGACACCGAGGCAGCGCATCGTCATCCAGCGGGAGATCTCCCGGTTGCGGGCCGGAGGCGGCGACGGGCAGACTCTTGCCCGATTCGAGGACGATTACCGCTACCTGGGCGAGCAGACCTGCGCGACGGACGGATTGTGCGCTACAACCTGTCCCGTGGAGATCAACACGGGGGAGCACACGAAGGAGGTTCGGTCCCGGAACAAAGGAGCCTTCGGCAGGTCCGCGGCCCGGTGGGCCGCCGGCAACTACGCAGCGGTCACCGCAGGTGTCCGGGGCGGTCTTGCCTCGCTGAACGCGGCGCGGACGGCGCTCGGGGAGCGTGCCTTGGGCTCCGTGACGCGAGGCGCGAGGGACCTTTCGGGAGGCCGGCTTCCCCTTTGGAATTCCCGCATGCCGAAGCCGGCCCCGGCACAGGCGTTCCGGGGCACGAAGAACGGCTCCGACCGCAAGGTGGTCTATTTTCCCAGTTGCATCGTCCGGACCATGGGGCCTTCCCCCGGGGACCCGGACCAGCGTCCCCTGTTCGAGGCCGTCCGCTCGCTCCTCGAGAAGGCAGGGTACGAAATCCTCTACCCCCCCGACATGGCGAGCCTGTGCTGCGGCATGCCGTTCGGGAGCAAGGGGTTCTTCGAGGAGGCCGAGCGGAAGCGCAGGGAACTCGAAGCGGCTCTTCTGGCATGCAGCCGGGACGGGGAATACCCGGTGCTCTTCGACACGAGCCCGTGCCTCTACACGATGAAGCAGAAGCCGGACCCGCGTCTCCGGTTCTACGAACCGGTGGAGTTCATCCACGCCTTCCTCCTGGATGCCCTCGAGTTTACGAAGATCCCGGAGACGATCGCGGTGCACATCACGTGCAGTTCGGTCAAGCTGGGGCTCCGGGAGAAGTTTCTCGCGGTGGCGGGCGCGTGTGCGGAAACGGTGGTGGTCCCCGATCATGTGGGGTGCTGCGGGGTCGCCGGCGACCGCGTCTTCTTCTTCCCGGAACTCAACGAATCGGCGCTTTCCGCGCTCCGGGACGGCCTGCCGGCCGGCTGCCGATCCGGATATTCCAGCAGCCGCACCTGCGAGATCGGGCTTTCCCTGCAGAGCGGTCTGCCGTACCAGTCCATCGCCTACCTGGTCGACCGGTGTACGGCGAGGAAGAGCCGGGCTCCCGGATGAGGATCCCCCATATTCCGCAATCCCATGGGAGGGGCGCCGTCTTCCTCTGCCCGCGGATCCGTGGGTTTTCGAACTTGACATCCCCGGGAAGGACACTTAGTAAATATAACGTACGATAATAATCCCATACGGCACCCAATGCGGCATTTCCCGGATTCCCGGACGGGTGGAGAAAGAAGGAGTGCTCATGTATGAAAACATTCTTTTGCCAACGGATGGGTTGGGGAAATGCAAGTCCGGCACCTGTCACGGGATCCTCCTGGCCAAAGACCTTGGTTCCAAAATAACGGCGGTTTACGTAACGAGGCACCTTACCGCCGCGGAGATCCTGGAGGTGTATCACGAGGAAACGCCATGGGGTGCCTCGGACGGCAAGAAGGTCCAGGAGGCCATTGCGGAAGCGGAGAGATCGCACAAGGAAGAGGCGGAAAAAGCCCTGGAAGTGGCGGAAAAGATGTGCATCGAAATCGGAGTCCCGTGCGAGACGGTACTCCTTGAGGAGGAATCCCCTGCGGATGGAATCGTGCAGGCGGCACGAAAATACCATTGTGACCTCATCTTCCTGTCCTCGCATGGCAATCCGGGGATCATGGGCCTGCTGTTCGGGACCCTGGCGACGAAGATCATATCGCATTCGAAGTACCCTGTTCTCATCCACTACTGCGAGGGGCCAGGCTGACAGGCCCGTGGAGATCTCGCCCGGTTGACGCTTGCGATCGGGGTCCACGCCCCGGAGAAACCCGCGAATAACGAGAAACGATCAGGCCTAAGGGACATCTAAGACGAAATTCCCATATCCGTGGCGGGAGCCGTTTCCCCAGGGGCCCGGCCGAGGAGGTATCCATGAAAGATGTGACATTCATCCGCCCGAGCCTTGCCCAGGAATTCACGAAAGATATCCTCACATCCGAGACGTTGAGCCGGTTTGCCGAGCTCATTCGCACGAAGGTCGCAGACGGACGGACCCTGGAAGAGGTCCGCCGGGACCGCGTGGAGGCCCGGCCGGCGAAGCAGGCCCGGCTGGATGCCGGCGAACCGCTCGACTTCCTTCCGGAGAACGAGGTGATCACCTTCCTCGACGGGACCACGATGACGGTCAAGGAGATCCGCGAGGCCGACTGGAAAGTGAACGGGCAGCCCCCGCAGTTCGACGGGCGGCGCGTCCAGCTCACCGGCCCGTGCTCGGAACCGGCCATGGCGATCGGCGCCATGAACACGGGGCAGCAGTGGATGGCGGACAGCGAGGACGCCGCGGCGCAGTCCACCGACAGCCCGTTGCGGACGCAGCGTTCCCTCAAGCTTCTCTGCACCTGGACGCCCGAGGGCAAGCGCGCCCTCGATGGAGCAGGCGGAAAGCGCCTGAAGCCCGAAAACGAGGTGGCGATCATGATCTACCGTCCACGGGGCCTGCACCTCGACGACCGGCACCTCCTGGTGGATGGACAAGCCGTTTCCGGGGGATTCGTGGACGCCTGGTTGTTCCTCAGGCATAACGCGAAGGCGCTTTTGGACCGCGGCCTGCCGGTCGCCTTTTATCTTCCCAAGCTGGAGTGCGTGGAGGATGCCGACCTCTGGCACACCTTCCTGTACGAGGCGGAAAAGGCGCTGGATCTAGCGCCCGGGACGGTCAAGGTCTACCTCCTTGTGGAGATCATCAACGCCACCTATCAGCTCGAGGAGATGATGTACGCGTTCACCCGGCCGATCCGTGACGCACGGACCGGGAAGGCCGTCCCGGCCTCCCGTTTCGTCGGGCCGAATGTCGGCCGCTGGGATTACATGGCCAGCATGTACCGGGCCACCCGGGCCGACCTCACGGGCATTCCGCCCGATACGAACCTCGTGACGATGGACGGGGCCAGGTTCCTCGCGGTGTACGAACAGTACGTCTCGGACATGGCGCGCAGGCGCGGCGCCGTGCCCTGGGGTGGCATGTCGGCCAACATATTGCTCCGGGCCACCCTGCGGCCGGGGGACTTCGAAAAAATCGCGGGAAAAGAGGGTGCGCCGGCGCTGCTTGGCGCCCTTCAGGCCGCGGGGTATGTCGATCCCAAGGGGAGCGTCACCGGGAAGTTCCAGGCGGGGGCGGACACCCTGCCCGGTCTGCCGGCACCCTACGAACTGCAACGAAAGCAGATTATCGGGATTCTGGAGGCCTTCGTCGCGCGGGCCTACAACAACAAGGTCGCCTTCGAGAAGGCGAGCGACGACAAAACCCGGGAATCGGGCTTGCGGCTGGCGAAAGACGGCGGGCGCCGTTGCTACTACGGAGCCTGGGTGGCGACGCCGGACATGGTCGCCGTCATCCAGCCGGTCTTTGAGAAGGCCGCCAAAGAAGGCCTCCTGGATGCGCTCAACACCGCTCCGACGCGGACCGACTGGTACAGCAAGGAGCTTGCGGCCGGGCTCCGGGCGTTCCCGGAAGGGTTGGTGACCGAGGACGGCATCCGGGAGGACATCACGATCACACTCCAGTACATGGCTTCCTACCTCCAGGGAAGCGCCGCGGCGGCCGTGACGAGTCCACAGCTCAAGCTGCAGCTGATGGAGGATCTGGCCACGGCGGAGATCCGCCGGGCCGCCCTGTGGAAGCGTCTTCACGCCAAGGCCGTTCTCCAGGGAGAGGGACCGTTGGCCGGAAAGCGACTGACCGAAGAGGTGTTCCTGCGGCTCCTGGACGAGGAGGCGGAAAAGCTCAAGGGCAAGTCGGTCGGCACGGCCAGGGAGATCTTGCGGTGGTCGACCACCGCCAAGAAGCTCATCCCCTGGATCTCCGATCCCCTGAACGTCGTTCTGGATGAAGAAAGTCCGGAGGCGATTACCGCCGCTCTCAAGGAGTACTTCGACACGTATGTAACGACCGGCAAGCGGCTTAGCAGGGTGGCGTGAGCGGATAGCAGGCGGGTCCATTCCATCCCGGGAAGCCCGTTCGACACGGAGGGGGGAGGTGTGCGGACGAACGGGAAGCGCGACGGCGAACGGCTTCCGATGATGTGCCGCGATTCTTATCGGACGATGACGATTCCCGCAAGGACGCCGCAGGGGATCTCGTCGGGTTTGGCATCGCTGCCGATGGGATAGATGCTCCATCCCGCCGACATGACCATCTTGTAGACATCGATCCCCACGGCCTCCATCGATGGCCGGGAGCGGAGGGAAAACCGGCACTTCGTCCCTTTCAGGACCGCGCAATCTTCCTGCAGACCGCAGAAGGTATGGCGGCAGGAACCGGCGCCGAAGCCGAACGCCAGATAGTGCCCGTCATAAAAAGCCGCCGATTCGACGCCGTTTACGATCTTGTATACGTCCTGATAGGCGGCGACTCTTTCCTTGATCGTTGCCTTGTCCCGGACGACGACGGCCGGGGGGATCTCCTTGACGAAGAAAACAGCCCACCGGTACTTCTCCAGCAGGCTCCTGAGCTCCGCGGGCCTTATCGTATTGGGCGGGCAGTTCGCGCCGACCCCATACCCGAAACAAAGGGGGATCTGGCACTTCATCGTCACCCGGTCGTCCACGGGGATTTCGTCGGCTCGGACGATTCTGGCACTGGTCGCCCCCAGTTCCAGGGCCTTGTCCTGATACCTTTGCAGATCGTCGGCAATCCGGGTTTCTTCCGGATCGGGAGTGATCTTCTTCAGTTTCCGCCCCATCCCTACCTCCTTACCCCCGCCCGATAAAGGGCATCTTGGTGGCCATGACGGTCAAAAACTGCACGTTCACATCCAAAGGAAGACCGGCCATATACAACACCGTCTCCGCAACGTGCCCGACATCCATGGTCGGTTCCACGGAGATCGTACCGTCGGCTTGCGGCACGCCGTCTTTCATTCGTTTCGTCAAGTCGGTCTCCGCGTTGCCGATGTCGATCTGACCGCAGGCAATATCGTACTTGCGGCCATCGAGCGCGGCGGATTTGGTGAGACCGGTTACCCCGTGCTTGGTGGCCGTATAGGGAGCGGAGTTCGGCCGGGGGGCATGGGCCGATATGGAACCGTTGTTGATGATCCGGCCGCCCCTCGGGCTCTGGTCCTTCATGATCGCAAACGCTTCCTGCGTACACAGAAACATGCCGGTGAGATTGACGTCCACCACGGTTTTCCACTGCTCGAAGGACAGGTCTTCCAGAAGGACCGGCGGCGCTCCCGCGCCCGCATTGTTGAACAGCAGGTCGAGCCGGCCGAACGCTTCCCTTGTTTTGGCGAACAGAGCGCGAACGGAGGCGGGATCCGCCACATCGGTGGGCACTGCCAGCGCGTGCGCGCCGGCCGGCCCTGCCCGGTCGACCGTCTCCTGCAATTTCTCCACCCGACGCCCGGCCAGGGAAACGACGTAGCCTTCTCGCAGGAGGGCAAGCGAAACCTCCCTCCCGATTCCCGTTCCCGCACCGGTTACGATCGCCACTTTTCTTCGGTCTTTCACGAGGCGAATCCTTTTTTTCCGGTCAGTATAGCGCAATCCGGAGGGGAATTTCCGTTTTCCCCCGGAAACCGAACCCGGGTCCGGCGATTCCGGATTCAGCGGCAATGCGGGATGACGTAGGGTCCTTCCGGAACCACGGCGATTTCCGGGTCTCCGTGGGCCTTGACGCTTTCGGCGACCGCCTCTTCGATCGAGGAGACGGGCTCCACGAACACGTCCTTCAGGCTCTCGCTGTCAAGCCCCGTGGTATAGAGCCGGACGGTTCCGACCCGCAAGGCCTTGATCAGCATCTCGGTCTGCCACTCGTCGACGTGCGCCTTGTCGCGGCCTTCCAGGAGGGACATGAACCGGTCCGGCCCCACCTCGCACAGCATGCGCTGGGCCGCAACGAATTCACGGCTGCCCATCCCTTCCGAGCATTCGCTGGCGATGATGATGGTGCCTCCGGGTTCCAGGATGTCGATCACGCCCACCATGCCCTTGACGGTCTGGTAGTACGTCCTGTCCAGGGGATAGCCTGCGCTCGTGGTGACGATGGTCTTGAACCTGCGGGGCAGGGTCACCTCGGCATGCTTTCTCATGAACGCAACGGCTTCCAGATGGCTGGCCTCGATTTCCCCGAAATTGACGAACCCGATGCGCCGTTTCTCGTCGATGGCCACATTCAGGCCGACGACCCCGCCGATCGTCCGGACGATTTGGATCTGCTCTTCGTGAAGGGGATTGCCCTCGATGACGCAATTGGTGGACTTTTCATGCTCCAGGATGTGCGCGGTGTGGAAATTCAGGATGGTGTCCTGGTAGGCCACGCCCGGAGCGACCAGCTTGCGGCCTCCGGAATAGCCTGCCATGAAGTGGGGCTCCACCAGGCCGGTGACGACCTTCAGGTCCGCCTCGACGAAACGCCGGTCGATCAGAACCGGAATGCCCCGGGAGGTTTTCCCGAGGTCCACATGGGCTTCCCGGTCCCGGGCGAAGTGGTTCTCGGCGCGAATGGAACGGAACACCTCGTCGGAACCGACGATCTCGCGCAGTTCCTCGCCCTCGTTGGGGCGGTGCAGCCCTGTGGCGACCAGGATAAGGATATTCTCTTCGGGAATGCCCGCCCCCGTGATCGCCTCGATGAGGGGCGGAAGCAATGTCCCGTTGGGCACGGGTCTCGTGATGTCGCAGATCAGGATGCAGGCGCTCTTCTTCCCTCGGGCCATTTCGGCGAGGGGAGGGCACCCCACCGGCTTCTCGAGCGCCTGTTTCACGGCCTGGGTCGGGTTCCGGACGGGGGTCATCGGATGCTTGCAGACCACCGTGGCCCGGATGCCATCCGGCAGACGCAGGGATATGCTGTTCCGTCCGTACAGAAGGTCGACGTTCATCTTCCGATAGTCTCCATTCCTCGTCCGGGTGCTAATCCTCCCACTGGGTCAGCACGCTTCCCAGCCGGGACACATAGATATGGGAGAACTCCGAGTCCGGTGTCGCGCCGTGCCAATGCTTTTCTCCCGGAGGGATGAGGACGACATCCCCTTCGGTCACGACCCGCTCTTCCGTTTCCGTGGCGATGATCCCCTTTCCGGTGGTGACGATCAGGACCTGTTCGCTGTCGTGGGAATGCAATTTGTTCCGCACTCCCTTTCCGAAATTTACAACATTGACGCTGAGCTCTTTGCTGTCGGGCACCAGGAGCTGTCTCGTCACATTGGGCCCGGTAAAGATGGGGCGGGAAAACGGTTCCTTGACGACCTCGCGGAGGGAGACGATTTTCATCTCTTTCCCCCGGCGCCTACAGTAAGGGCGGAGAGTGGTGCACGAAGATTTTCAATGGTTCGCTGCCGGTATTTTTCATGCCATGCTCGGCGGTCTCCGGCACGAAGATGTAATCGCCGGCCTCGACGGGTTCCCATGTACCGTTCACGTACGCCACGCCCTTTCCGGAGACCACGAAAATGGAGTCCACCTGCGGATCGTGCATATGGATGGGGAGGCCGTTGTTGGGGGGGATATCCACCAGACAGACGCTGGCGGTATCCGTGTCCTTTCCCGTGATGAACAGGGCCCACTGCACGTTGGCGAACCGGGGGTGCGAGGAAAACGCCATTTCCCTTTTCCGGAACAGTTTCGTTTCCAAAGATGCCCTCCCTGATGGAATCAAGGATCGTGCGACCCCGCCTACATGTTCTTGATGTTTCCGAATTCGCCCGCCCAGGCGGCCTCCAGGATGGGTTTCATGTACTCGTCCACCAGGCCTGCGTGGAGCGGGACGGGCATGTTCCGAAGCTTCATGTCCAGCTGCGGGTTCTTGGCGGCGGTGAGGCAACGTTCGATATGGTCCCTGCTGACTCCCTTCACGTCGCTCAAGCGGGTGGGGAAATCCAGGAACCTGCTGAAATGGACCATCGCGTCGGCCACCGCAAGGCCCAGTTCCCGGCCGGACAGAGAGTCCACGTCGTCCTTCGTGAATCCGTACTTCTTGTAGATGCGGCCGACCACACGCAGCTGCTCCTGCACGGCCGGCGCGAAGAAAACGGTATAGTACGGGTTCATGAGGGCGCAGGCCCGGCCGTGGCTCAGGACATCGACGAGGGAAAAGCTCGACAGGTGGGCTCCCGATGTGCCCCCGACCATGATGGCGTACCCGCCGAGGTCGGTTCCCAGGCCCAGCAGGGTTCGCGCCTCCCTGCTTTTCGCGTCTTCCTTCGCCTCGATCAGCCCCTTGATGATGAGCTCGATGCCGAGTTCGGCGATCCGTTGGACCTTTGCCCGGGTCGCCGACGGAGCCCCGAAGTAGACTTCCAGGCAGTGGGCGATGCCGTCGAGCCCTCCATCCAGGGTCAGGCTCATGGGCTGGGTGGTGGTGACGTCGTAGTCGAAGACCGCGCGTGGCGGGACGACGGCCTCGTCCACGATGAGTTTCTTCTGCCCCATGATGGGATCGGTGATATTGGAATACTTGGTCAGGTGCGCACCGGAGCTGGAAGCCATCATGACGGCAACCACCGGCAGGATCGTGCGGCCCGACTGCTTGCACACTTCCGTTACGTTTCCCACCCCGAAGAAGGGGTCGATCTCGGGCTGGATGTCCCCCAGCGTGGCCAATACGGCGGCCGCCTTGACGGCGTCGATGCCGGAGCCTCCGTCTGCCACGACCAGAACCTCCGGTTTTTTGTGCATGATGTGGCTGTGGATGCGATAGACATCCACGAACGGGGCGTTCGGGGCCGCGGATTTCACCATTCCCGCCACCTCCACGCCGGCCTTCTTCATGGACTTGAGGATCCGGTCCTGGGTGGGCTGGAACCACTCGAACTCGAGAGGTCCCACGAACAGGGCCTTCTTGCCGAATTCGGCTGCGTATGGTCCCGGCGCCGTGTCCAGCACGCCGCTGCCGAATGCGTACGTCTTCCCCTTGAACTCCTTCAATATGGCGGAGGCTCGTTCTTTGAGATCGGACATGGCGTGATCCCTCTCGTAAAGAAGAATATTATTCGAATTCCTTGATCGCGTCGATCGAGATGCCCATGGAGGCGTCCGTCTCCCGTTCGATGAGGATGTCGATGACGTACGGCACGCCCGAGTCCACGGCCCTCCGGAAAGCGGCTTTGATCTCCTTCGGGTCGGTGACCCGCTCCCCTGCGGTACCGCAGGCCTCGGCGAACTTCACGAAATCAAAGCCGCGGCCCTGGTTTTCCGGTTCGATGCGCGCCTGGCCGGAATCGACGACGCCGACGGTGCGCTTCCCTTCGGCGACGGCCATTCGGGGAAGTTCCTTGCCGGCGATCCCCATCATGCTGTCGTACCAGAGCTGGACTTCAAAATTCATGTCGAAATTGTATTTTTCCGCCTGGCGGATCAGGCTGAGATATCCGTTGTTCAGGACGATGCACACGAAGGGCACCTTGTACATGACCGCTACCGGAAGCTCTTCCATGCAGAACTGAAAGCCGTAATCCCCGACCACCTGCACCACCGTCTTGTCGGGCCGGGCGACCTTGGCACCGATGGAGGCGGGCAGATCCCATCCCAGCGGGCCCGCTCCCCCGCAGTCCAGATAGTGCCTGGGTTTGGAAATCTTCTGCAGCTGGCCGGACCAGATCTGGTTCAACCCGATGCAGGTCACGAACACGGTCTCGTCGTCGAAAAACTCGTTGATCTCCTTGAAGACCCTCTGGGGCTTGATCGGAATGTTGTCATAGTCGGTCTTTCGTTCCAGTTTGGTGCGCAGCTGGGCAACCTGCAATTTCGTCGGTTCCACCTTGGTCTTGCGCCGTTTGATCTCCTCCAGGAGGGCCTGCAGGGTCAGTTTGGCGTCCGCGCAGATGCCCAAGTCCGGCATGATGTTTTTCCCGAGCTGACCGGGGTCCACATCCACATGGATGAACTGCCGGTTCCCTTTGTAGACGTTGATGGCTCCCGTGTGGCGATCGTTGAACCGGGCACCCACGGCGAACACCAGGGTGGAGTCCAGAAACGTCTGGTTCCCCGACCGGGTATTGCACTGGATCCCCACGTGACCGGCCATGAGAGGATGATTCCAAGGGATCCCCCCCTTGGCCATGTACGTGGCGATGACGGGGATCTGCAGGAGCTCGGCGATCTGCACGAATTCCTTGCAGGCGTCGGCCAGGACTACGCCTCCCCCCATCAGCAGGATAGGCTTTTCCGCCGCAAGGAGCATGTCCAGGGCCTTGGCCACCTGCTTCGGGTCGGGAGGGGTGCGGAAGATAGGCAGCGGGGCATCCGTCTCGGGATCGTACTCGATTTCCCCCCGTTGGACGTCCAGGGGCAGGTCGATCAGGACCGGACCGGGACGTCCCTCCTTCATGATCCGGAACGCCTCCCGGAATACCCACGGCACCATGGCCGGCTCCTGTACGCAATACGACTTCTTGGTGACCGGTTTTACGATGGCGGCGATGTCCACCGCCTGGAAGGCTTCCCGTCCCAGTTGCGCCCGTACGTTCTGTCCGGTGATTGCCAGAATCGGGATCGAATCCACCTGGGCGGTATAGAGCCCGGTCACGAAATTGCTGGCGCCGGGACCCGAGGTCGCTGCGCAAACGCCCACCGTGCCGATGGCGCGGGCATACCCGTCGGCCATGTGAATCGCACCTTCCTCATGCCGGCAAAGCATGTGCCGAATGGTCCCGAGGTCCTTGAGAGCCCGGTAAAAGGGGAGGATCCCTGCCCCCGGGATGCCGAAAATGTGTCTGACACCTTCACTTTCGAGGATTTTGACAGCGGCGTTCATGGCGGTCATTTTGGGCATGGTCCCTCTCCTTCCCCAGGATAATAGCCAAGGTGCTTTTCCATGACTGGATGTGCAGAAGCGGAAATTCTATCGACCTCCTCGTGGGCGATCGTTTGTTTTTTCCCCGGGAGACGACAGAGGATCGAATCGACGACAATCGGATCCGCCGACCAGAGTCTTTCCAATAAAGCAGAATCTGGCGTCCCTGGTCAAGGGATCGATGCCGCGGCAACATCGACGGGGCCGTCGTCCTAGGTGCGAACGGCCATCCCGATGGCGATATCGGTGACGTTGGTGCCGGTCGGTCCCGTGACGACGAGATCCGACAGCGCCTGGAAGAAGGGGTAGGCGTCGTTCCGGTCCAGGTGATTCGCGGGGGAGAGCGCAAGCGCGGCGGCGCGGGAGCACGTCGTGCCGTCGGCGAACGCGCCAGCGGAGTCCGTGGGACCGTCGACACCGTCCGTCCCCCCCGATAAAACCGCCATCTCCGGCATCCCGTCCATCTCGATGGCAGCGGCGAGGGCGAACTCCTGGTTCCTGCCCCCTTTCCCTTTCCCGCGCACCGTGACCGTCGTTTCCCCCCCGGCAATCAGGGCGACGGTTTGACCCGGCGAAGCGGACTCTTTCGTCGTGCGCAGTTCCTTCATGAAGGCAGAAGCGCATTCGCGGGCCTCCCCGCGGAGAAATCCCGGAAGGACGCGGACGGTGTCCACTCCCTCGGTTCTCGCGGCGTCGGCCGCCGCGTCGAGCGCCACCCGGTTCGACCCGATGACGGCGAGGGATACACTCCGGAACACCGGATCCCCCGGTTTCGGGCTCTCCGGGATCATCCCCGATGCCCCCGCTTCGATGTGCGCCCTGACCGCACCCGGGATGGCGTGAAACAGCTTTCGCTCGACGAGGACCTGCCTCGCGTCCCCGTAGGTCGTCGGATCGGGGGAGAACGGGCCGGAAGCGATGACGGAAGGGTCGTCGCCGGGGACGTCGGACAGCATGAGGGCCCACACCCTGGCGGGGTGCGCGGCGCGCGCCATCCGGCCTCCCTTGACGCGCGAGAGGTGCTTGCGGACCGTGTTGAACTCGGTGATGTCCGCACCCGACTGCAGCATCAACCGGAACACCGCCTCCTTGTCGGAGGGAGAGACCCCCTCGGGGGGAGCGGAAATCATGGCGGACCCCCCGCCGGAGATCAGGGCGATCACCAGGTCGTTTTCCCCTGCCCGGGAGACAACGTCCAGCATTGCCTGCGCGGCCCTGCGGCTCCCGTCGTCAGGAAGGGGATGCCCCGTTTCGATGAGCCGCACGGAATGCAAGGACCCTCCTTCCCCCTTCGGGACCGCGATCGCCCCCGCGGACACCTTCCCTTCCAGCACCGAGACCGCGGCCTGTACCATGGGGCGTCCGGCTTTTCCTCCGCCCACGAGAAGAATCCGATCGACGGAGGACCACGAAAGGATCGAGCTTGCGCCACCGCCGGACAGGGAGATCCCTGCCGCGTCCCGGTGGAGGGCCCCCCGAACCAGGCGCGCAGGTTCCACGGAGGCGACCGCTGAGAGGAAAAGGTTCGCAAGAAGTGATTTGGGCGGACCCTTCATGGTGCACTCCCTTCTCCCCGGTTTTCCCGCATGCTACCGGAAGATGGCCGATACGAAATACCTTCCCAATAGGATTTCTTCCGCCTTGCCGGCTTCGATGCCTGGCGCGCCTTTTCGCTGATGGCGTTCAGGCCGAGGCCGGGATGGGCCCGGGCCGTTTCGTGACATTGCGCCTCGGGGAGACGATCCGGATGGACGACGGGGGCGGGTGGGTCCGGTCAGAACTCGAGCCCCACCCCCACCGTGGCCGCGATCCCGTCGATGTTCCTGTCCGTCCCGAACAGTTCCGGCTCGACCCAGATGTATTTCGCCTCGACGTTCATGAGAAGGATCCAGAGCTTGAAGTCGACGCCGACCCCCGCCTGGAGACCGAATGCGGTGTCTTTGTCGGATCCGAGGGCGGTGCCGGTGTCGAGTTCCGTGAAGTAGGCGCCCGCGCCGCCCAGAACGTAAGGCTTGATGAGCGGAATGGGCAGGCGAAGGCGGGCGTTGAGGGCCAGCGGGTACACCGTGAGTTTGGAAGGACCGTCCTTCGATTCGTAGTAGCCTCCTTCGAGTTCCACACCCACGATCGAGTAGTATCTCCCGATCACGATCTCCCCGGCGAATCCGGTGTCGTAGCTGTCTACGTCGCTGGCCTGGGGAACGAAGCCTCCCATCTTCACCAGGAAATAGTTGTCCCCTGCCGGCGAGGCGGTGGGGGTCGCCGCAACCGCCAGGGTGCAGAGCGCCAGAATGCCAAGCACCATCATCCACTTCGGAACGGCTGGCATGGGGTCCTCCCGTTTGCTTGGTTTGGGAAACCGTTCTGCTCGTTGAGGCATCATCACAAATACTATCTTTCGAGGGGGAAAAAACAACATTTTCATGGCGAACAGGGCCGTTTGACGGGTGCGCTCCGGTCTACTATAATTTCGTCATTGGCTCCTCGGGATGGGGAGAACGTTTTCCCGGCCATTCTTTCACCCTGAAGACAGCGGTACCCCTCGGGTCATGGGAGTCGCTCGATGGAGGTTCTCCGAAAGATCCGTTCCCTTCCACGGGGGCGGAAGGTGCTCCTTTGGACAGGTATCGCCTTTCTCGTGTATACCCTGTTCGGGTTCCTCGCGGCGCCTCCCATCCTGAAGTATTTCCTGAAGAAAAACCTTTCCGAGACGCTCCACAGGGAAGTCGCGATCGAAAAGGTCCGTGTGAACCCGTACGCTCTTTCCGTGAGCGTAAGCGGCTTCACGATCAGGGAAAGGGATCAGCCGGAACCGTTCGTTTCGTTCGATGCGCTGTACGGGAACCTCGAGATCGTCTCCCTCTTCCGTTTGGGTGCGGTCCTCAGGGAGATCCGGGTGGAAGCCCCGTATGTTCACGTCGTCCGGAACAGGGACGGGAAATATAATTTTTCCGACCTGCTCGAGGAGTTCGCGGCAAAGAAGGACCCCCCACCCGGATCCGGGAAGCAGTCCGAAAAGAAACCGCTCCGGTTTTCCCTGAACAATATCCAGGTCCGCAACGGGAGCATCGATTTCGACGATGCCCCGAAAGAGACCCTGCACACGGTCCGGGAGATCCGGGTCGACATCCCGCTGCTTTCCAACTTCCCCTATCACCTGGATACGTTCGTCCATCCGGTTCTCGAGGCGAATGTCAACGGCACCGCTGTCTCCCTCGCAGGGAGGACGAGGCCTTACAAGGAATCCCACGAGACCTACTTCGATATCGACGTCCGGAAGGTCGACATTGCTCATTACCTTGCATACGTTCCGTTCCCGTTGAAATTCGATGTCCGGTCCGCATACCTGGATACGAAAGGGACCGTTTTCTTTGTGCAATACAAAGACCGCGGTCCCACTCTGGGGTTTGCCGGCAGGATCGCCTTCGACACGATCGATGTGCAGGATTCCGGGGGGAAGCCCCTCCTTCGCCTCCCGTTGCTGGATCTTTCGATCGCCTCTTCCGAACTGATCTCCCGGAGGGTCCGTTTCTCCTCGATCCTGGTCCAGTCGCCCGAGCTTCACCTGGAAAGAGACGGGGAGGGGAAGATCAACCTTGTATCCCTCATGCCCCAGCAGAAAGCAGGGGAGACTGAGGGGGAAAGGAAAGGAGAGGAGGCACCGGGGGCGGAGAAGGAGACCATGGTCTCGGTCGAAGCGGACACGATCCGGGTGGCCGGCGGCACCGTCGAGTTCACGGACGCTTCAGGGGCGAGCCCGTTCCGGTCGACTTTTTCACCCATCGATATCGAGGTCGACCATTTCAGCAATGCGGACGGGGAGAAGTCCGCCTTCAAGGGTTCATTCGCGACGGAGTCCAAGGAAACCGTAAAGATCGACGGGGATTTCACCGTGAGCCCCCCGTCCTCCGAAGGGGAGCTGGAACTCGGGAAGGTTCGCCCCGGGAAATATTCACCGTACTACGCCGACCGGATCCTGTTCGACGTCGAGGACGGGGTCTTCGATCTCGCGACGCGATACCGCGTCTCCGGGACC
>Ga0209536_100002716_pt1 | contig 28814 bp, 24 predicted proteins | sample DeeMarSeWOR28_12_FD_187461 | JGI IMG/M metagenome (GOLD analysis project Ga0209536, IMG submission 187461) | Marine sediment microbial communities from White Oak River estuary, North Carolina - WOR-2-8_12 (SPAdes) (version 2) | ecosystem: Environmental > Aquatic > Marine > Intertidal zone >...
TTCTGTCGCTCTTCACCGGCCTTCCTGCGCTCCACCAGATCCATGGCGAGAGCGTTCTTCACGTACTTGTCGACGGTGACGCGTTGCTTCTTGGTGGTAACTTTCTCCACGAGCGGATGCTCGGGTGCCAGGACCATGAAGGTGGCACCGAAGAGGGTGTCGGGCCGGGTCGTGAAGACGCGAATCCGCTCATCGGGATGACCGACAACGTCGAAGTCGATGTCGGCGCCCTCGGAGCGGCCGATCCAGTTCGTCTGCAATCGCCTGGTCGAGTAGGACCAATCGATCCACTCGAGGTTGTCGAGCAGACGCTGGGCGTAGTCGGTGATCTTGAAGAACCACTGGTCGAGGTGGCGCTGGGCGACTTCGGAATCGCATCGCTCGCAACGGCCTTCGATGACCTGCTCGTTGGCGAGCACGGTCTTGCAGGACGGACACCAATTGACGGGGGCCTTGCGTCTCTCGGCCAGGCCGGCCTTGTACAGCTGGAGGAAGATCCACTGGGTCCACTTGTAGTACTCGGGCTGCGTGACATCGACGACCCGGTACCAGTCGTACATGAACCCCATACGCTTCAGCTGCCGCGTGAAGTTGGCGATGTTGCGCGGGATCAACTCCATCGGGTGGATGCCCTGCTCGAGGGCGAAGTTCTCCGAGTGGATTCCGAACGCGTCGAACCCGATGGGCTCGAATACGTCGTTCCCTTGCAGCTGCTTGAAGCGGCCGTGAATGTCGGCGCCGGTGAAGGCGTAGACGTTCCCGACGTGCAGTCCCTCCGCCGACGGGTAGGGATACATCATCAGGTTGTAGAAGGGGCGTTCCGCCCCGTCGATGTCGACACGGTACAGCTCGGTGTCGTCCCACCGCTCTTCCCACTTAGCCTCGACCGCCCCAGGGTCGTAGCGCTCGGTCATCGTCCCAGCTACTTGTGTCCGCTATCTAAAAAAGGATGAGGCGGGCAACCCACCCGCCTCGTGAGTGCGAATCGCTTAATAAACAGGAGGATACGGCCCAAATCAATACGGGCCGGCAAACCTCGTCAGCGCCGGAAGGTCAGCTCGAGCGAGTCGGGCGCGGCGGAAGTCAATACCGTGGTAACGACCGTCGAGCCACTCCACTCGCCCTCGAAGGTGTCGCCGCCGACTTCTGTGAACTCGATGGTCGTACCGGATCCCGCGTAGGTCCCGTTCGACGCCCAGGCGGTCGTATCGGATGCGCCTCCGCCGACCGGGGCGACCTCGTAGGTCAACCCTAGAGCGTATGCGCCATCGGGGTCCAGGAACAGAGTCCCCTGCAGCGCGGTGGTGACCTCCGTCGGTGTCGAGGCGACTTCCGTGGGTAGGGCCTCGCCGTCTACCAGGTTGAGCGCGTACTCGCCGGTCACCTGCTCGAAGAACGTAGGGTCGTCGTCTCCGCAGGCCGCGGCCGCGATGATCGCCGAGGAAACGAGAACGGTCAGTAGCGGTCGTTTCATCTTTTGAACTGTCCGTGTTAGATCGTGGGTTCTGGGCCCCGCAAATCGGGCGCGAAGTGGGTAGCACGGGTCGAAACTGGTTCGGGCGAGCGAACTCTGCAAGGGCCGAGGATCCGCGGCTCAGTCGAAGACCTCTCCACTCTTCACATAAGTAATCAGGATGCCAGAGCCGTCGTCCTCGGGTAGCGCGATGCGGATATTCGGGCCGGAGACCGTGCCGAAGAGGAACACGCCTTGAGTTGTCGTCTCCATGATCAAAAGGTCCTGGTCGATGCTGTACGCTCCCGTCTGCCATGCCGTACTGTCGGTGACCGATGGGTCGGGAATGCTGAACTCCGTAAGTCGGAGCTCGGTCCGTATTATGTACTCGGCAGCGGGCAGCATGGTGAGGAGGCCGCCTGTGATCTCGATCATTCCCGCCCCGGTGGAATCTATGACGACCGGTGGGGCGGATCCGTCAATGTCCTCCAGCGTGTACTCGCCGGCCAGTCCCTCGAAGGTGAGCCGCTCTTCATTGCAGGCTGCCAGCACCACCAGGCCCAGCAGCGTGGGGACCACGACCTTCCTGTGCCAGTTCATCTCCGACGTTTTTACGTGGTGCCTCATTTGAACCTCTCTCGTGCCTCAGCGTGCGAACATCAAGCTCGGGGGCGGGTCAGGAACGCCCGCCCGCGACATCTCCAGAATCAGCACGCCGTCGACGACCCTCCCACACAAGACCAAGGTGGGCGAGCCAGTTTCGAATGACAATTGGTCGCCGTCGAGCGTCCACAGACCACCATCGAACAAGTTCGTGTCCACCGGTCCGCCGCCTACATTGGTGCGCAAGCTGAGCGACAGGGAGTACAGTCCGCCTAGCATGTCGGTAGGAGCTGCGGTGGGTGCTGACTCGAGAACGAGTTGACCCCCCGTCGCCTCCTCGGACATACCGTCGCTCGTCCAGGTCGTGGCCGGGAGATCCACTCCGTTGACCATAACGAGTGAGTATTCTCCCATCAGCTGTTCGGGCGTGACCGGATCATCTCCGCCGCATCCCGCCGTCGCCAACAGCGCCAGCGTCCACGCACACAGGTGTCTTGTCTTCATGGTCCAACCTCTGCTTCTAGCAACCGCTCCAATGCGCCCCACGGTTCCTCGGCGTCGTAGACGACCGCGGCGACCTGCTCGATGGCTTTGCTGAGGGTACCCGAGTTCGCGTAGAGCTGTTGGAACAACGAAAGTCTGTGATAGTACAGGTGTCGCGCCACCAATGATGCATTGTTCAAACGGGTCGGGTCGTATCGTACAAAGGCACGCGTTCGCATCTCAGGGGCGAGCTTATCGCGGTAGCGATCCGCCGCCTGCTGTAGAAGTGCCCGGCGACGCGGTACCAGCGATTCGTACGGCAAATCCTCTTCGTACAGGGCCGACAGGTCATCCCACAAGACGTCGAGGAAACCGCCGAAGAGGACCGTGTCGTGCCAACGGCTTTGTGCCAATTCGCAGAGCGACTCGTCTTGGCTACGGTTGCAGAAGAACTCCACGGCGCCCACCGAACCCACGAAATTCGCGAAGCTCTCGTTGAACTTCACGTGGCCGCTGACGAACAGGGTATTGTGGGTCACCTCGTGAATGACGGTCTCCACGAGTCCGACGCTGTCCTGGCGGAGCACGGTGTTCAGGAGTGGGTCCGGGAACCAGCCCAGAGTGCTGAAGGCCGACGTCGTGCGCAGGTAAGTGTCGTAGTGCTGGGCTTCGAGTCTTCGCTGCTCTTTCTCAGCCGCCGCCCGCGTGAAGAACCCCTTGTAGGGCACGCGTCCCACGACCGGGAACCACCACGTGTAGGCGGAAAGCGCATCGACCGGGCTCGCTGAGAGTACGAGAGCCAGGGTGTCGCGTCCGATATCGGAGAAGGACGTGTAGGCGTCGCCGACATCGAGGTGAAGGTCCTGTTGGGCAAAGCTGCGTGCCTGCACCACGATCTCCAGCTTACCTCGTGTCGTACTATCCAGAGTCGGGTCGTTCAGCACGTCTTCCATGGAACGCCTGCGGGCTAGAATGCGGGCTTCTTCCCAGCCGGCGCGGAGCACATAGCCCGGGGAGCACGAGAAAAGCGAGGCGCCGAGTACCATGGTCACTCCAGCTGCGAGGGGCTTCACGCGGCCTCCCATTTCGCAAGCCGTCGCAGGGCGTCCATACGGTCCGTATTGCCCAGACGGGCGCGGGTCACCGCATCACGCAGCCAATCGATAGAGGCATCGTAGTTGTCACGGTCGACCGGATAGGGAAAGCCGTCCTTACCGCCGTGGGCGAAAGCGAAGCGGGCGGGATCCCGGCAACTGGGGGTTGCGCCGTGCGTCAGCTCGGCGATCAGGGCCAGCGCTCGAACCGCCTTGGCGCCGACGCCCTTGAGAGTCAGCAGCGCTTCGAAGTCCTCGGGCTGGGCCTCGTACGTCGTGACGAGCACCTTGGCCAGGTTGCGCGGGTTGACGTCGCGACGAAGGTCAACCTGGTGTCGTTTGGGTAGCTCCAAGCTGAGCATGTCGGCCAGCTCGCGTTGTACGATTCCGGGTCGCTCGCGGGCGACTTCCGCGGTCGCATCTCGAGTGCTCGCTGAGTCGTTCGCCACCAAGTCCAGGACGGTCTGCTCGGTTCGCTGTGAGCAAATCGCAGCGTGTGGTTCGCAGACGAAATCGTCTACCTTCGCTCCCAGCCAGTGGTAGCGGCGCGCCGACCCCGCGCTCTCGTGCATGCCCTGCTGAACGACGGCCCACTCGCCGGCCCGGGTCAGGAAGAACGAATGGTGATAGATCTGGTAGCCGTCCTGGACAGCGGCGCTATCGACTTTGGCGGACATGCGGCTGGCGTAGACGAGAGACTCGCCGTCGAGGCCAAAACGCGATGCGTGCTCGAACAGCTCGTCCGGTGTCTTCCGCGAAGTGCGCCCTTTTCCGCCGGCCACCAGGATCGAGGTGTCCGCCTCGGTGCCGGCCAACCCCTGTTTCAGGGCCCCACAGACGGTGGTGGTGATGCCGCTGGAGTGCCAGTCGAAGCCGAGGACGCAGCCGAACGCCTGGAACCAGTAAGGGTCTGACAACCGCTTCAGAAACGTCGAGGGGCCGTGATCGATCACGATCGCCTCGGTAAGCGATCTGGCCAGGGCCGTCATTCGCTGAAATAGCCAGCGCGGTGCCCGGCCAGTATGCAGCGGTAAGGTGGCTGTCCCAGTTCGGCGTGCCATGGCCTCGATGATAGCCGTTTGGAGTTCTGCTCAGAGCGTCATTGTATTATACTCGTGGAAGATCGGCTCGATCCACCTCGAGCTGCGGTGGCACTTTTCCAGATTGTGGTGTACATAGAGTCGACGACGGGGGAATCGACAGGGGAGGGGCAGCGGAGATGGCCGATAACGAACAGGTGAACCCAGAAGCGCTCCGGGAAGACTTGCTGGAGTTGGCGGACGTGATACGTCGATTGGATGAGAGCGGTGAGTTGTTGGAGGCTGCTCCTCAACTGATCAAGATCTTCGGCAATTTGCGGTCGCAGTTGTTCGAGTACGAAGTCCGGCACACCGGTCGACTGTTCGGTGGGAAGGATGAGATTCCCGAGGTGGTGGAAGCCCAGCGAATCGTCAACGAGGCCGCTCGCCAGCTAGAAGAAGAGGAGGACGAGCTGTGGTGGCATCGCTTTTCCGCGGATCCTGACGACGAGGAGGATTTCTAGCTCGCTGCACTAGATCCGGATCCGACCCTCGAGCATGAGTACGGCGCTGCCGACGATTTCCACGTCGGTCACGGCGCCGTTTTCTATTAGTACCCTGATCTTCGCGCGTCCCGGCCTCCCGAGAACATCTCCCTGCTCACCCTTGAACTCGGACCAACCCTCTCGCGCCGGCGCACCCCCGAGCTTCAGGTGAACCACACCCATGGGTCCCTGTGCGCTGCCAGTGACGATGTCCTCGTCGACGCCGTGGAAGGGAGCGAAAAAGCGTAGGTGCCAGTCCGATTCGGGATCTACCGTATCGTGCGTCCAGAAGGTGAAGGCGGCGGTGGAGTCGATCTCGGCCAGCCTCTCTTTGTCCAGAGTCAGCGAGCGCAGTCGGGCTTGGTCCGGCACGGGCATGTACCAGTAGTTGAGGTCCCGGTGGACAAGCCATTCACCGGCCAGGTCGTCGGCGCTGACGCCCCACAGCGCCGCGAACGCTTCGCGATCGATGTCCGGTGGTTCGAGAGTCGGAACCGGGATTTGCATGGCCACCTCCGGCCGGCCTTCCCGGCGTGCCACGCGTATCCTCAGCACCCCTGACAGGGTCTCGACGCCAAGGACCCGCTCGTCTCCTTCTTCCACCGGGATTACGCCGCGCTCGACGGCGGCCGTGAACGCGGCGATGGTGGCGTGCCCGCACAGGTCGACCTCGATGGCTGGGGTGAACCAGCGGAGACGGATATCCGCCTCGGGCTTCGTCGGCGGCGCCAGGAACGCGGTCTCGGCCAGGTTCATCTGCCGAGCAATGCGCTGCATCACGTCGGCTTCGAGTCCCTCGGCGTCGGTGACCACGCCCGCCGGGTTCCCTGCGAAGGGTCGGTCGGTGAACGCGTTGTATTCGTAGATCTCGATGAACTTCGGCATGGGTCACGTCCGGGCTTGGCGCTTACGGGTTTCGTGGCTGCCGGGGCAGGGACGGCTCGTCTCGCTTCAGGTCGCGCGACTCGCCCACAGGCTCCGGCATCGGGCCACCGCGCTCCAACTTACGCTCGGACGAGCCCGTCCGCGCCCCCGGCCCCGATGCCGATTGTTACCGCACCGAGACGCGGCAGACTTGACGGACGTGCAATCCGGCAGGATAGGGAGGGCACGGCGCAAGACTCGCAGCGCAAGTTGGAGCGCCGCTGCCCGTCGCCGATGGTAGCCGGTGCCGCGCGACCTGGAGCGAGAGGCTTCGCGCCGTGCCCGACCGATCTAGGCCGGTCGGAGAATCAATCGAAGTCCGCCTCGTCGAGATCCGCTTGGCTGTGAACCGGGTCGAGGGGTCGGTCGTCTTCGCGCAGACGGCGATACAGGAAGTACGACAGTCCGGCCGCGCCCACGGCTCCAGCGGCCGAGGCGACGACTCCAGCGACTTTTCGACGGCGTCGGCGCCGATGCTTCTCTTTGCGTCGCTTCTCTCGGGCGGAAGGGCTGGCCCAGGACCAGAGGTGCCGGTCGAGGTCGGTCTTGTAGAGATCGCGTATGCCGCGCCGGTCGTTGTCACGAGGCTTGGGCTTGCGTCGCCCTTTGGCGCTGCGGCTCCGGTCCTTCCCGCTCCGGCGTTCCGTCACCGGTTTCTTCTTTCTGGTAGGCTTCGCCCGTGACATCTTAGTACCTCTCTACTCGCCCCCCGCCGATCCGATTGTGCGGGTGGTTCGCTCTAGTAACCCATCAAATACTCGCCGTTCCACGTATCGATTTCAGTTACCGAGTGTATCCGTTGGGTCTCAATGGACACGTATGTAATATAGATGCTCGGTGACCCGGTCGCCTTTATATCGGCGCGTGTCGCTGTCGCGATCGCTGCGATACCGCTTGTAATCACACTCGAGGCGGCGGTAGGTGTCAGGTACGCCGCGCTCGGTCAATACGTTCTCGATGCAATCCTCGGAGATGATTCCCTCGGAGTTGTAGCTCATCAATATGTGCTTGCAAGGCGCTGCGTTGACCAGATCGGCAAACGCGGCCTCGCACCGGCGTCGCCGTGACCAGTCCGATCGTTTCTCCTCGTCCTCCGGAAGTCCCGTCTTGCCGCGCAGGGTCGGTGGCTCATCGAACCAGCCTTCGGCGATGATCTCGGGGATATGATAGTAGCCGGCGTACTGGCGCGTGTTGTAGGGCGGATCCAGGTAGAGGAGGTCGAAGGTGCCCAGCTCGCCCATCAGTTCGACGGCGTCGAGTTGAAAGGCTCGGCAATCCAAACCGGTGCCGGTGACCAGGCGTGGCCGCCTGAGCCTTAGTTCCTTCGTCGCATTGGGCTGCCAGGTCTTGACGTAAGCGGCGTAGACACCAGTGGTGTTGGCAACGCGGTCCGCCGCCTCGATGAGCGCGGACAGCAGAACGTAGTGTTCGTCACGATTTATGTGGCCCCGTCGATGCCATTCCCAAATCTGTCTGCGTATAGCGTCGATCTTGGCGGCGTTGTCCGGAGTGAAGTATCGTCGCTCGTGCTTGGAACCGGCATGACCCTCTGGCGAGAAGTGATCGTAGATGAACTCGTGAGTCGGGTCGACCCGATCCAGGTGAGCGAGGGTTGCGCCGAGCGGATTGTCATCGAGGTCGATGAGCGGGGCCAGATCGTCGAACGTCGGAATTCTATCCACGACGACGTACGCCCACTGGAGCGCGAAGCTGAACGACATGATATCACTGGTCGTAACCGAGTAGCCGTGGTTCTTGAGGAAGCGTGCCACTGCGGCGGTGCCGGCGAACGGGTCGCAGGCCGACCTGCCATCGATTTCGAGTTGCTCGAGGGCCTGGCGGATGAACGGGATCAGCTTGCTCTTGTTTCCAATGTAGCGCACGGGAATAAAGGTAGTGCGGGCTCCTGCGGCCGGCGAGCAGGGGTGAGAAAGCTCGCCTTTGAGCGCGGAGCTACCTTCCGTTGGGGTAGATGGGCAAAGGAGGTAGGCTCCCAAATGAGCCGCGCTCTCGGCGAGCTTCCGATGCCCCACGATACACCGCCGCGATCACGTGATGGTCATGTGGGAATCATGTGACGGTCATGAAAAAGACGCAGCGTTGCCACGAGGCCTGTCGTCCGACAGTATTGAGATATGAAGTTCAAAGAAGCGGTGTACGACTGGGCCACCGAGGCAGGCCAACGCGCCCTGCCGCGCACTCCCTTCTTGCCCGACAAGGCGCGACGGAGCGTGGAGGGTCGGCGCGAGTTGATCGAGCGGCTGGAGATTTGGGCCAAGGAGAATCGAAGCGAAGCGCCTCTGGTTTGGTTCCATGCGCCATCGGTGGGAGAGGGGCTGCAGACGCGTCCCGTGATCGAAGCGCTGCGCGAACTCCGGCCGGACATCCAGATGCTCTATACCTATTTCTCTCCTTCAGCGGAAAAGTTCGCCGAACAGCTGCCTGTGGAATACGCGGACTATATGCCCTTCGATGTCGTCGCCGACCTCATGCGAGTCATGGAAGCGGTGCGACCTTCCGCCATCGTTTTCGGAAAGCTGGACGTTTGGCCGAACGTCACCCGCGTGGCCGGGTGGTGCGACATCCCGCTGGCGCTGGTGAGCGCCACGCTCGCCGCGAACTCGAGTCGGCTTCGGTGGCCGGCGCGCGGGTTGCTCGCCTCCGCCTACGAACGGCTGGATGCGGTGGGTGCGATTTCGGTGGAGGACGCGGCCCGCCTGGCGCAATTAGGCGTGCCGGCCGACCGGATCGAGATCACCGGCGACGCGCGCTTCGATCAGGTGTGGGCACGCGCCGAGGCATTGGACCCGACTCAGCCGCCGGTCTCGCTGTTGGCGGGTCACGACGGCCTCACCCTGGTTTTCGGCTCGACCTGGCCGGAAGGCGAGAAGCATCTCGTCCCTGCGGTGGCGAAACTACGAATCAGCCATCCCAACCTTCGTGCGGTCTTCGTTCCTCACGAGCCGACGGACGATCATCTGCGCAGACTCGAAGCTCATCTCGAGGTCGATGAGTTGGCCCACGGTCGATTGTCGGAGTTGGAAGACGGTGCAAGCGCTACCGAAGTCATCGTCGTGGACACAGTTGGGGTATTGGGGGAGCTCTATGCGCTGGCCGACATCGCCTACGTGGGCGGCGGGTTCGGCAAGAGGGGGCTGCACTCGGTTCTGGAGCCGGCCGCGCTGGGCGCACCCGTGTTGTTCGGTCCGCGCCACGCGAACGCGCGCGAGGCCAGCGAGTTGATCGAACTGCGCGGCGCGGTGTCGGTGAAGAACGGCAGGGAGCTGGACCGGGCGCTATCGCGTTGGGTCGAGGACTCTGTGGCTCGTAGAGCGGCCGGGGAAGCAGCGTCTAACTACATCCAAACCAATCTTGGCGCAGGCAAACGCAACGCCTACCTCATCACGAAACTCTTGCCTGAATAGTCTTCAACGGGGCAACGCTCCTCATCGGTCATCGTCGACGTCGCGTCCGCGCTCGCGGCTGGTCTCCTAATGCTCGAGTGGCGAAGTATGATCTCAGAACCTCGCGGACGCGGGGCGCGGAAGAGGATGCCGACGCGGCGGCGACGATTACGTTATCGGCGAGTCGGCCTCCGTTCGAGCTATTGGCGGCAGGGCGCATTGGGGTCCGGGATTGGGCCATCGACGAGTAGCCGGTGGTCCAGATTCGCGATCGAGCTCGTCAGTTCATAAACGAACTTTGATATCCTCGCCATCTTATCGTAATCGATATACTGCGACTCGTCGGTCACCATATGGTAGTCTTGGTGGCTGCCGGTGCTGAAGAAGACGATGGGAATCCCGTAGCGGGCATACATATAGTGATCACTACGGCAGTAGAACTGTTGGGGGTGGCCGTCCGCATCGTACGAATAGTCGAACTCGAAATTGAAACCGCCATCAATGTTCACCGACTCGACCAGGTCACCCAACTCGGTGGATAGCCGCCGTGACCCCAGGACCTGCATATAGCCGGGACCTCCGCCTTCCAGGTCGCCTTCTACTCCGCGTCCGACCATGTCGAGGTTGATGTTTGCTACGATGGACTCGCGCGGGACTGTGGGATTGTCGGTGAAGTAGCCGGCGCCGTAGAGGCCTTTCTCTTCGGCGGTGTGCCAGACGAAGAGGACCGAACGCTTCGGCTTAGGGTTCGATGTGGCGAACGCCTCGGCGACACCGAGCATGGTGACGGAACCGGAGCCGTCATCGTCGGCCCCGTTATAGATCGAGTCGAGACGTGTCGGTCGCTGTACGCCCAGACTGTCCCGGAGCGCTTGAATCCGTGCCAGGTCTTCGTCCGTTGCCCGGCGAGCTTGTCCTTCCGCCCCCTGGGGTCGCAGGACGTGGTTGAACGCCCAGAGCGAGTCGTGGTCGACGGCGCTCGAGGCGAACCCGTCGTGGTCGTTGTGCGACCCGATGGCCACGTACTCGTTCTGAAGCGTTGGGTCCGACCCGCGCACGATTCCGATCACATTGCGCGCGGGGTAAGGCGTTGGACCTTCTTCGAAGGCGAACGTGCCTTGAACGATTCCGCCGGCTTCACCGATCTCGGCGTTTCCGACCGGCTTTCCGAGGAGAATCTCAGCACCGTTGAGGTCGATGAACATGCCCATCGGGCCATCGGATGATGTCGCCTCACCGTCGTCGAGGTACATCTGCGATCCGCCGAGGTAGTTCCTCACCCCTGCCGGTAGTAGGTGCAGCATGGCCATAGCGATACCCGCAGCGTCTTCGAATCCTCTCAGCATCCGGAACGCCCCCATCCCCATGCCCATGGATGGTGTGAAGATGACCAGCTTTCCGGCAGCCAGCCCCGGGTCCACCATGTTCGCCGTGTCTCCCAGTTGTCCGCCGTAGACCACCTCGGCACCGTCGAGGGATCGGTTGGCACCGAACGCAAAAGGCAGCATGCCGCCGAGAGGTGGCAGTGGGAGATAGTCCTCGCCAAGCTCGAGCTCGGTTCCCCCAACGCTGATCGACGCGTCAGGGGCAAGAGCACGCTCCATCAACGGGATCGTCTGGAAGTAGGTCCCGTTTTCACCCGCTGGCTCCAGGCCCATACGTTCGATTTCGGCCGCCAGATACTCGGTCCCTTTGAAGTTGCCCAGCGTTCCCGACTCGCGTCCCAGCATCGTGTCGTGGGCGAAGGTCGTGAGTTGGGCTTCCAGCGCCGCGGCAGTGATCGCATCGGCACCGGTCGCCGATGTCGGTGCCGGTTGAGGTCCATCCACCGGGGGTGCGGACGAACAAGCGGTCGCGAGTGCTACGGCTGCCAACGCAAGTAAACGTGTCGAGTAAGTCACGGAGAACATCTCCCGTCTATCGGTGACAGATGAGTGCGTAAGTATGCGTGCGGGCATCAAGCAGCTCCTTCGCCGACGAACTGATACTCGTACAGGCGAGCGTAGAGCGCCCCCTTGTCGAGGAGTTGTGCGTGAGTTCCCATCTCGACGACCTCGCCGTGGTGCATGACGATGATACGGTCGGCGTTCTGTACGGTGGACAGGCGATGGGCGATGACCAGACTGGTACGCCCACGCATGAGCTCCTCCAGGGCAGCCTGAATCTGCGCTTCGATTTCGGAATCGACCGAACTGGTCGCCTCGTCCAGTATGAGAATACGGGGGTCGAAGGCCAGAGCACGGGCGAACGACAGCAGTTGGCGCTCGCCCACGGAAAGACTCGAGCCCCGCTCGCCCAGCGCCTGATCGTAGCCGCTCGGCAGGCGGCGGATGAAACGATCGGCACCGACGCGCTGCGCGGCGGCCACCATGTCCTCCTCGGTGATCTCTTCATTGCCAAGCCGGATGTTGAAGCTCGCACTTCCACTGAAGAGGTATACATCCTGGAGGACCAGCTTGATGGCTCTACGCAAATCGTGCTGAGGAAACTCGCGGATGTCGATCCCATCCAAGAGTATCGCGCCCTTCTGCACATCGTAGAAGCGCATGAGAAGGTTGATCAGCGTGGTTTTCCCCGCGCCCGTATGTCCAACCACGGCCAATCGCTCGCCGGGGGCCGCCTTGAAGGACACACCTTTGAGGACCCAATCGGGGGGTTCTCCGTCATCCCTGCGGGCGGCCTTGTTGTATGCGAACCAGACGTCGCGAAACTCTATCTCACCACGCAAGGGCGTCGGGAGCTGACTGGGCTGCTGTGGTTCGGGCACGGTGGGTTCCATGTCGAGCAGCCGGAAGATCCGTTCGGAGCTGGCCATGGCGCTTTGCAGAATGTTGAACTTCTCAGACAGGTCCTGGATCGGGCGATAGAAACGCCGCACGTACTGTAGGAAGGCGGCCACGACGCCGACGGTGACGGTGCCTTCCAATACGTTGAGGCCGCCGTACCAGAGCACCAAAGCCACGGCGATCGCCGCGACCAGCTCGATCAGCGGCCAGAAGATGGCATAGTAGTGGATCGACCGCAGGTGTGCGTGCAGGTGATCGGCGTTGATCGCCTTGAACTTGTCGAGCTCGTTCTGCTCGCGGCCGAACAGTTGAACGACGCTCATCCCAGAAATTCGTTCCTGCAGAAACGAATTGATCTTAGCGAGCTTCACGCGGATTTCGCGGTAACTGCGGCGTACGTTCTTCCGGAACCAGTAGGCGGCGGCCCAAACGAGGGGCAGTACGGTGAACGAAACCAGGGCCAGCTTCCAGCTCATCGTCAGCATGATCCCGACGATGAACGCCAGCGTGAAGACATCGCCGAAAATCGCGACGACGCCGGAGGTGAACATCTCGTTCAAGACCTCCACGTCGCTGGTCATCCGGGTCATGAGCCGGCCGACGGGGTTGCGGTCGAAGAAACGCAAAGAAAGACGCTGTAGCTGGCCGAAGATCTGCGTTCGCAGATCGTACATGACGCTCTGACCGATCCACGTCGTCAGCAGGGTCTGCGCGTAGCTGAGCACCAGAGCGAGCAGTAGCGTCAGCGTGTAGATTCCAGCCAGCACCGCCAACAGATTCAGATCGCGCTGGGGGATGGCCCGGTCGATGGCCACGGCCGTTAGGTAGGGTCCGACGAGATCGAGCCCGGAGGCGGCGATGAGCATGAGGACGGCTATGGCCACCTTGAGGCGGTAGGGCTTCAGGTAGCGAAGTAGCCGTCGCATGAGTCGGGCGTCGTAGGCCCGGCCGAGTGCTTCTTCCTCGTGGAAGTCGACTTCGGGAGCTAGCTGCATGAAGAACCAACCTAAACAGGCATCGGGGGGATGGGAAGCGGGAGTAGGTGAGTAAACGAGTAATCGAGCAATCGATTGCTCTGCTTCTCTGTTACTCGTTTACTCACGTACTCCCAAGAGGCGGGGCACGAAGAGAGAGCCGGCACGCATAGTGGAAGAGTTCATTAGGGTCCGAGGAGCCACTCAACACAACCTCAAGGGCATCGATCTCGATATCCCTCATAGGGCTTTTACGGTCGTAACGGGTCCATCAGGGTCGGGGAAGTCGTCGCTGGTGTTCGACACGATTTTTGCCGAGGCACAGCGAAGATACGTCGAGTCGCTGTCGACGTATGCCAAACAGTTCCTGGAGAGAATGGAGCGCCCCGACGTCGAGTCGGTGGAGGGCGTGAGCCCGGCGGTTGCGATTCAGCAAAAGAACCCCACGAAGACCAGTCGCTCAACGGTTGGGACTGCCACGGAGATCCACGACTACTTGAGGCTGCTGTGGGCTCGGGTCGGCCGCACCTACTGTCCGGGGTGCGGCCGAGAGATCAAACCCGACTCCGTTCAGAGTGCTGTGGATCGGGTGCGGAAGCTGCCAAAGGCGAGCCGGATTCAGATCACCTTTCCGCTACCGTTGTCGTCGGAGGTCAGCGACGAATTGATCGCGGAGAACTTGCGGACGCTGGGGTTCATCCGTGTCATCGCCGATGGCCGGGAGGTGTACCTTGGAGACGCCGTAGGCGAAGAGGCGCCGCAGTTGACGTCATCGGAAGAGTTGCTTGTGGTCGTGGATCGCCTGAAAGTCGGCGGCGCGGCCAGGGCGCGCCTGGCCGATTCGCTTGGAACTGCATTCGCGGAGGGCGAGGGCGAAGCGGTGGTGGTGGTTGAGGGCGAGGAGGGTGCGGAGGAGCGGCTGGCCTTCACCGAGCGATTCCGTTGTCCCGACTGCTCGCTGAATTTTCCCGAACCCGTGCCGACGCTCTTCTCGTTCAACAGCCCGATGGGAGCCTGCCCGACGTGTAACGGATTCGGAGCGACCCTGGAGTTCGACCTCGATCTCATCATCCCGGACCCCGAACGCTCGCTGGACGATGGCGCGGTGGACCCGTGGACGAAGCCACGCTACGAGGACCGTCGCTACCACCTTCGCGAGCTGGCGCGCAAGCACGAGGTTTCGATGCGGAAACCATGGAATCAGCTGCCCGAGCGGTTCCGCACGATTGTGCTGGAAGGCGAGGGCGGGTTCGAGGGCGTGCTGAAGCAATTAGATCGACTGAAGCGAACCAAGAAGTATAAGCAATACATCCGTGTCTTCGTTCGCCAGTATCAGACGGCCCAGGCCTGTCCTGAGTGTGATGGCGCGCGCCTGCGGCGGGAGGCATTGAACGTGAAGATCGCCGGTGCGACGATCGCCGAGATCAGCGCGCTGCCCGTGGAGGAGCTTCGCCGTTGGGCCGAGGGATTGAAGCTGACGAAACACGAAATGGGGGTCGCCGAGACGATCGTTCGTGAGTTGCGCTCTCGCGTCATCTTCCTCGACGAGGTGGGACTGGGCTATCTGACGCTCGACCGGCAGGCGCGAACGCTCTCGGGCGGCGAGTCGCAACGCATCAACCTGGCGAACTCGCTGGGCAGCTCCTTGGTCGATGTTACGTATGTGCTCGACGAGCCCTCAATCGGCCTTCATCCGCGTGACACCGAACGCCTCTATCGTTTGTTGGAGGAACTGCGCGACCTTGGCAATGCGGTACTCGTCGTGGAGCACGACCCGGCGGCCATCGAGCGGGCCGACTATGTGATCGAGCTGGGGCCGGCGTCGGGCGAGCGTGGGGGCGAACTGGTGTACGAGGGCAGCTATGAGGGATTACTGGTCTCCGATACTCTCACGGGTGCATACCTGTCGGGCCGCGAGGCGGTCCCGACGCCGAAGGTTAGGCGCCCTGTGGATTCTCAGCGGCTGGTTCTCGAGGGCGCGCGCCTGCACAATCTCGACGGCGTCGACGTGAGTATCCCGCTGGGAGCGCTGACGGTCGTGACCGGGGTATCGGGAAGTGGGAAATCAACGCTGGTCCACGATGTCCTCTACCGCGGCCTGGAGCGGAAGATCGCCGGTCAGACGAGCGCAAAACAGCACTTGGGCGAGCCGGTCGGCACGTACCAGGCGTTGAGGGGAAGCGGAGCGCTGACCGGTGTGGTGCTCATCGATCAGAGTCCCATCGGCCGCACACCGCGCTCGAATGCGGTGACCTACCTCAAGGCGTACGCTGAAATCCGCAGGATCTTCGCCGATCTTCCTGAGGCTCGGCGCCGCAAGCTGGGGCCGGGGCACTTTTCCTTCAACGTGGCGGGTGGCCGCTGCGAGGAATGCGAGGGAGCCGGTCAAATCGAGGTCGAGATGCTGTTCCTGGCCGACGTCTACGTCCCCTGTGCGCTGTGTGGCGGTCGACGATTCAAGCCGGACATTCTCGATGTCCGTTATCGTGGCCGCAGCATTCACGACGTTCTCGACATGTCGGTCGATGAAGCCATTCGGTTCTTCATCAAGGAAGACAAGCTGGGTGAGATGCTCTGGCAGCTGCAGAGGGTGGGATTGGGCTATCTGCGACTTGGCCAACCCGCGACGACTCTCTCTGGCGGCGAGGCACAGCGACTGAAGCTTGCCAGGGAATTGGCGTCGGCGGGTCGTAGGGCGGGACACAAGTTGTATCTGCTGGATGAACCCACCACCGGCCTACACCTTCACGATGTACGGAAGCTACTCCACGTGTTGGATCAGTTGATCGAAGCAGGGAACAGCGTGGTCGTGATCGAACATAACCTCGAGGTCATCAAACAGGCCGATTGGATCATCGACCTCGGTCCGGGCGCCGGCTTGCACGGCGGTCGGGTTGTTGCGATGGGTCGTCCGGAAGCCATCGTCGCGGTCGCCGACTCTTATACGGGTCGATTCCTGCGCGTCACGCTGGATGAGAACCGCGAGCCGGAGCCGGCGACGTGAGCAATCCTCGACTTTCCGTGCTCATGCCGTGCCGCGATGCTGCCGAACACCTGCGTCAGGCCATTCGCAGCTTGAGCCAGCAGACGTTCAGTGATTTCGAGGTCATCGCGGTCAATGACGGGTCCCGGGACGACACCGGCGTCGAGCTTGAGCGTTGGGCCGCGAGTGATTCGCGCGTTCGTGTCACCCATCAGGACAGGAGGGGGCTGGCCGAGGCGCTAGAGTTGGGAAGCAGGCTGTGCCGCGGCAAGCTTCTGGCGCGTGCGGATGCGGACGACGTGGTTCATGCCCGCAGGTTCGAGGAGCAGGTACAGCTGATGGACACGCGGCCTGACATAGCCGCCGCCGGCACTTACGTGCGCTACTTCCCCTGGGAGGATGTCGGCGTTGGTGGCCGTCGCTATCAGCGTTGGCTGAACGGCTTGTCGGAACCCGAGAGCCTCGCGCGTGACATCTTCGTCGAATGCCCCATCGCGCATCCGACGCTGATCGTGCGGCGCGACGTATTCGAGCAGGTGGGTGGGTATCGCTCCAACGGTTGGCCGGAGGACTACGACTTGATCCTGCGACTTCACAGGTCGGGTGCCCAACTGGCCAACCTACCTCGTATCCGACATTACTGGCGCGAGTCGAATGACCGAGCTTCGCGTATCGATCCCCGCTACTCCGCCGACGCGTTCCGCCGCTGCAAGATCCATCATCTGAGGAAGAGCGTGCTGAAGGACCTCGACGCTGTTGGCATTTGGGGTGCGGGAAGGGTAGGGAAGGACTTTGCGCGAGCACTGACGGACCAGGGTGTGAACGTAACCCGGTTCTTCGATATCGATCCCCGCAAGATCGGCCAGGAGGTATACGGGGTGAAGGTACATGAGGCGAGCGAAATCAGTCGCTTCCGGGATGAGTATCTGCTGGTGGTCGTCGGCGCGCCGGGGGCGCGCGAGCTGATTCGTGATCGGCTGGCCACCGCTGGCTTCCAGGAACCGCGTGACTTCCGCTGCGTGGCTTGAAAGTGGCTTGAAACAAGGGCCTTTGGCGGGTGTCGCCGGTCTGGTACGCGGGTCCGAAATCCTTTAGATTAAGAGCCGAAACCCAGCCCAAATCCATGGAGGAAGGCGTAAGATGAGATACTTTGCGGCCCTGTTGGGACTGGCGGCGGTCGTGGCGGCCGTGTCATGCAGCTCGGGGGTGAATCTACCCCCCGTGTCGCCGGAGGATGTCGAGGTATTCTTGCCGGGCATTCCGATCGCGGACGATTACAAGGTCATCGCGCGTCTCGAGGAAGCGTTCTCGATGGACACGGACCAGGAGGCCATGTACGCGCGTCTCAAGGAGCGTGCGGCAGAGCTGGGCGCCGATGCGGTGATCGTCGACAGGGTTCGCTCGACCAGCGAAGGCGGAATCGAGACGAACCTGAACCAGGAGCAGCAGAGGATCATCGAGGCCCGGGCGGTATACTTCCCGAGCAGACACCCGGAGCTGGCCGAGCAGCAAAGCTAGCTTCGCACGGCCTCTCAGCAGTTGCGTGCGCGGGGGCTCACCGACTGGGTAATCCTTTCCGGTGGTTGAGCCCCTGTTGCCGTTGCTGTGGCCTGTGGTAGGGGATAGCAAGAAACGCGTCGTTCGAACGACGCCGACCGCTAGAAGTCAGCCTGAGGGAATAGATGGCGCAGAACGAGTTTGACGAAAGAGTCGTGGCGCGGTTTCTCGAAGACGAGATGCGGGAATCGTTCATCGACTATTCCATGAGTGTGATCGTGCAGCGCGCGTTGCCGGATGTACGCGATGGACTGAAGCCGGTTCATCGTAGAATCCTGTACGCCATGCACGAAGTAGGTATGGCGCCTAACCGGCCGCACAAGAAGAGCGCGACGGTCGTCGGTGAGGTGCTGGGCAAGTACCATCCGCACGGCGACATGGCGGTGTACGATGCAATGGTGCGCATGGTCCAGGAGTTCTCACTTCGCTACCCGTTGGTGGACGGGCAAGGGAATTTCGGTTCCATCGATGGTGACAGCGCCGCCGCGTACCGGTACACGGAAGCCCGGTTGGGCGCCATCGCGGTCGAGTTGCTGGGGGACATCGAAAAGGAGACGGTGGACTTCCTCCCCAACTTCGATGACCGCCTGCTCGAGCCGACGGTTCTCCCGGCGCGTTTTCCTAACCTGCTGGTCAACGGCTCCTCGGGTATCGCCGTCGGCATGGCGACGAACATCCCGCCGCACAATCTGCGCGAGCTGGTGAAGGCGACGAAACACCTGATCGACAACCCGAAAGCCACGCCACGGGACCTGATGAAGCACGTCAAGGGCCCCGACTTCCCGACCGGTGCGATCGTGCACGGTCACAAGGGCATCGATGCGGCGTACAGGACGGGCCGGGGTCGGATCGTGGTTCGCGCGCGCGCCGACATCGAGGAGAAGAAGGGTGGCGAGAGGATCGTCATCACCGAGATCCCGTTCATGGTCAACAAGACCCGGATGATCGAACAGATCGCCGAGTTGGCGCGCGAGCGCCGGGTCGAGGGGATCAGCGATCTGCGTGACGAGAGCGACCGTGATGGCATGCGCCTCGTGGTGGAGTTGAAGCGCGACGCGAACGCCCAGATCGTCCTGAACCGGCTATACAAGCATACGCAGATGCAGTCGACGTTCGGCGCCATCATGCTGGCGCTGGTCGACGGAGTGCCGAAGATCATGAACCTCAAGGAGATGATTCAGCATTTCGTGGATCATCGCCACGAGGTCGTTGTGCGGCGCACCAAGTTCGACTTGCGCAATGCCGAGGATCGCGAGCACATCCTCGTCGGGTTGAGGAAAGCGGTCGACAACATCGATGCGGTCGTCGAGATCATCAAGAAGGCCAAAGATCCCGAGGCAGCCGGGAAAGCGTTGCGCAAACGTTTCAAGCTGAGCGAGAGACAGTCCGAGGCGATCCTGAACATGCGATTGGCGCGCCTCACGGGACTGGAGGTCAGCAAGCTGAAGGCCGAGTTGACGGAAGTTCGCGCGCTGATCAAAGACCTGAAAGCGATCCTCGCCTCGAAGAAGCGGCGAATGACGATCGTGAAAAAGGAGTTGGACGAACTGGCGAAGCGGTACGGCGACGATCGTCGCACGGAGATCGCAGCCGAGATCACCGACTTCTCGCTCGAGGACTTGATCGCCGAAGAAGAGGTCGTGGTAACGGTGTCGCACCAGGGGTACATCAAGCGAATGCCCATCGACACCTACCGGCGACAGCGGCGCGGAGGTCGTGGTGTCGCCGGGATGGCCACCAAGGACGAGGACTGGGTGGAGCACCTGTTCACTGCCTCGACCCACGACTACATCCTCTTCTTTACCGCTTTGGGACGGGTGCATTGGCTTAAGGTGCACCAGGTGCCACAGGCCAGCCGCACGGCGCGGGGAAGGCCGATCATCAACCTAATCCGCATCAACAAGGACGACCGGGTCACGGCGATGGTTCCCGTAAGAGAGTTCAGTGAAGATCGGTATCTGTTGTTCGCGACTCGCAAGGGGGTGGTGAAGAAGACGTCGCTGGCGGCATACGGAAACATCCGCTCGAGTGGGATCTACGCTATCGGTATCGCCAAGGGTGACGAACTCATGGACGTTCGACTCACCGGAGGGGAGGACGAGGTCGTATTGGCCACGCGACGCGGAAAGGCCATCCGCTTCGACGAGGACGACGTTCGGGAGATGGGCCGCGTGGCGCGCGGCGTGAAGGGCATCGTGCTCGGCCGGGGCGACGAGGTCATCGGTCTGGTCACGGTCCCCGACGAAGCCAGCCTTCTGGTGGTCACCGAGAAAGGCATGGGTAAGCGGACACAGATCTCTCACTACCGCATGCAGAAGCGCGGTGGCAAGGGTGTGATCAATGTCCGCCTGTCGCCCAAGACTGGGAACGTCGTGTCGATCAAGGAAGTCACGGCCGACGACGAGCTCGTCTTGATTACGAGGAACGGCATCGTTAACCGGCAGCGGGTGAAGGAGATCCGCGAAACGGGCCGCAACGCCCAGGGCGTCAAACTCATCAACCTGGATCGAGGCGATTTGCTGGTCGATGTCACTCGCATCGTCTCGGAGAAGGAAGAGCGGGCGCTGACGGAGGCCCAATAGGGCGACCTCCGCAGCGGCCTTACGGGGTTGGGGCCGAGCGGCGAAGTTGCGACGAATAGTTGACTTACAGCCCTTTTGTGCCGACATTGCAGGGTCTTATCTCCCCCCGCCGCACAAATCACCCTATCCAGCTATGGGGTTTTCTACGCAAGGAATGAGCGGTCAGCTCATCACCCTGGATGATATTCGTGCCGCCGCCGAGCGAATCGGCGGTGTGGCGCGACGGACTCCGCTGTTGGCCATGCCATCTGGGTCACTGGCAGGAGCGGAGAAGCTCAGGCTGAAGTGCGAGAATCTGCAGCGTGGAGGCGCTTTCAAGTTGCGTGGCGCCTATAACTTCATCGCGCAGATAGGAGAGGAACAGCGGTCGCTAGGCGTCATCACCTACTCCTCCGGTAACCACGGGCGGGCCGTGGCGCTGGCGGCCCGTGAGGTCGGCGTTCCCGCGGTCGTCGTGGTGCCCGAAGACGCACCCGACGTGAAAGTGCGGGGCATTCGCCGCCTGGGCGCGGAGGTCTTCTTCGAGGGGACCACGTCAGTGCAGCGGAAACGTCGCGCGGAAGAGATCGCTGGAGAGCGAGGGATGGTCATCGTGCCGCCCTTCGATCATCCCCACATCATCGCGGGTCAGGGGACGGCGGGGTTGGAGATCGTGGAGGATTGGCCCGAGGTGGAACGAGTGCTCGTGCCGGTTGGGGGAGGCGGGTTATTGGCCGGGGTCGCGGCGGCGATTCATGCGTTGGCTCCGCGGGCGGACGTCTACGGTGTCGAGCCGCGGGGTGCGGCGGCGATGCGCGCCTCGATGGAAGCGGGGCATCCCGTCGAGCTGGACTCTGTGGCGAGCGTGGCCGATGGCCTCAAGCCTGTGCGGCCAGGCGATCTGACGTTTGCCCACGCACGCTCGCTGGTTCGGGAGATTCTATTGGTCGAGGACGAGGAGATCCTGAAGGCGTTGGCGTGGTGCGCGGAGGAATGCCGTTTGATGGTGGAGCCCAGCGGTGCCGCAGGTGTAGCCGCATTGATGAGCGAGCGTTTGCCGGACCCGTGGGCGCCTACCGTCATCGTGCTTTCGGGAGGGAACGTAGATCCTGTCAGTTGGGGAGGTTGGGTGAAAGAGTACGGACAGATGGCAGCTGAGTCGGCATGAGCGACAAGGGCTACATACTTCTTGGCGCCGATGGCACACAGGCTTTGGCTGGCCTGGACGAAGCATTGGGACGCGAGGGATACTCGGTCCGCTTGGTCGACGATGCGACTACGTTGCTCAGCTATATCGCGAGTCACAATCCGGACCTGGTCATCATCGATGAAACGGTGAGCGAGATGGCGCCGCTGGAGATCGTCAAGCACGTGCGGAACCGGGTGGGCTCTCGGGACGTGCCTGTCGTCGTCACTTCGTCTCAGGCCCAGGGAGATGACGCGGCCAGCGCGATCCGCGCCGGCGTCGCCGACTACATCCGCAAACCGTTCGAGTTGAGCGAATTCATCGCCCGCATCTCATCACACGTGGAGCGAGGCCGCCTGGTCAGGGAGGCGCGGCGCGAAGCCGACACCAGCGGGATCGTTTTGGAGGTCGTCCGCGATGTGACCGCCAGTCTATCGAGCGAGGAAATCTTCGACATACTCGTGCGAAGGGTGTCGAGATTGTTCGAGATCCGACGATGCTCGATGATAATGGTGGACGAGGGCGGCGCCCGCGGCACTGTAGTGGCGGCGCACGATGACCCCAGCATCAGTTCGCTGTCGATCGACCTGACTCGCTATCCAGAAATCCGGCAGGCGGTCGAGACGGGCGCTCCCGTTCTCGTGAAGAACCTCAAGGGCTCCGCGTTGTTCGAACAGATCCGACCTTTGTGGGACTCAGAACAAATCGACGTCGATATTCAGTCGATCGTCGCTATCCCGTTCACGTTTGATCAGGGACGGTCCGGAGTCTTCTTCCTTCGCTCCAGCCCGGAAGAGCCGTCGTTGGACGAGGAGTCGGTGCGGTTGACGTCTGCGATCGCGCAGGGCGCGGTGCGCGCACTGAACCGGGCGGCGATGTTCGAGAGCGTTCTATCGCACCAGGAGCAGCTAGAGATACTGGCCAAGACCGACGAACTGACCGGCTGTCTGTCGCGTCGCTACTTGATGGAGCGACTCGAGAACGAGCTCGAGCGCGCGGCTCGGTACAACCGGCTTCTGGGCCTGGTGATGTTCGATATCGATGATTTCAAGAATCTGAACGACACGCACGGCCACACCACCGGGGACGCGGCGCTCCGCTCGATAGGGGAGGTACTGCAGCGATCGTTGCGTACGGCGGACTTCGTGGGGCGCTACGGCGGCGATGAGTTCCTGCTGGTACTGCCGGAAACGAGTGTGCACGGGACGTTCCAACTGGCGGAGCGAATCCGCAACGGCGTCAGCATCCGCGAGTTCGACCTGCGCGGTGGTGCCCTGAACCTGACCGTGAGCGGCGGTGTCGTCGGCTTCCCCGAAGTCAACGTGGTGACTCCCGAGGATCTGATCGACCGAGCGGACCAAGCCCTGTATCGGGCGAAGGCGGCGGGCCGGAACAAGGTGGTTTGCTTCAATACGGATCCCGAACTCAGCCCCCAGGGGTCGTCGGACGGAGAGACTCCGTAGGGAATCGAATATCGTATGTCGGTGTTCGATATCCGATTGAATTACTAAGCCATGTCTTCCCCCAATAACCAGACCCTGACAGCCGTTCCCGGCCTCGCCGTGGGCCACGCCACCAACACAGACGCCGCCACTGGATGCACGGTCGTGCTCGGTCCCTTCAGAGCTGCCGCCGATGTGAGGGGTCTGGCGAGCGGTACGCGCCAGTTCGACTCGCTCTCGCCGAACCATATCGCCGGGCGTGTCGATGCGCTGTTGTTGGCCGGCGGCTCGGCCTATGGGTTGGCTGCGGCCGATGGAGTAGCACACTGGTTGGAGGAGCAGGGGCGCGGGTTCGAGACCGACGCGGGTCGTGTGGCCATCGTGCCCAGCGCGGTCATCTTCGATCTCGGGGTGGGCGACGCGAGCGTGAGGCCGGACGCGGAGATGGGGCGGATGGCCTGCGAGGCTGCGGACCGTACACCGGTGGCTGAGGGTCGAGTCGGGGTCGGAACTGGAGCGACGGTTGGAAAGATCTTGGGCCGGTCCGGTGCGATGCCTGCGGGTGTGGGCACCATGGCGATGCAGTTGGAAGCCCATGTTGTGGCGGGCCTCGTCGTCGTGAATGCATTCGGCGATGTCGTGGACGGCGAGGGTCGCATCATTGCGGGTGCGCGGGACGAAGATGGTACCTTCATCGACACGGCGGCGTACTTGCGAGAGAAGGGTGTACCTCGCAGGTTCGCGGCGCGGCCGGCCACCAACACTACGCTGGCCGTGGTCGCGACGGACTACCCCCTGGGTCGTACCGATCTACGGGCAGTGGCGCGGCAGGCGATGAACGCGGTCGTGCGGTGCACGAGTCCGGCGAATAGTCAGTTCGATGGTGACCTCGTTTTCGCGTGTTCGACGGCTCGGGAGGTCGAGGATGTAGCCCCATCTCAGGTCCTGCGAATCGGTCTGTGTGCCGAATGGGTCCTGGCCCAGGCGATCGAGCGCGCCGTGAGGCGGGCCTAGGCTGGCGGCCCCCCCGGGAGCGGGCCAGATTGTTACATTTCCGGGTGTTGCCTGAGCAATCGCGAACCTTGAAGGGCATAAACGGGCGGAGTTCTTGGAGTCTTCCTCAAGCGCTGAGCTTCTGGTCCTGTTCGACATAGATGGCACGCTCCTCCTGACGGACGGGGCGGGTCGAGTGGCGATAAAGCAGGCGCTGGAAGCGGTCTATGGAACCAGCGGCACCATGGAAGGCTACAATTTCCATGGGAAGACGGACCCACAGATCATCGTGGAGCTGATGAGTAGCGCGGGTCTCGAGGAGGGCGATGTCCGGGCCCGGATGTCGGAGATCTGGCCGATCTACCTGGAGAATCTCCATCGCGAGTTGGAAGTCCGGCGGTTGGAAGACCGGATCACGGTGCTGCCAGGGGTTGCAGATCTGTTGGCGGCCCTCAAGAGTGAACCCGGTGTATCATTGGGCTTGCTGACGGGGAACATCGAGCAGGGCGCGAAACTGAAGCTGTCGGCCGCCGGTGTTCCATGGCTTTTTGACGCGGGAGCCTACGGATCGGACGCCGAGGTGCGGTCCGAGATCGCGCGGGTCGCGGTGGAGCGGAGCCGGTCTGCGGTGGGGACGCCGGCAGCGGTCCTGGTTGTGGGTGACACTCCGGAAGACATCGCCTGCGCCCGGGCCGTCGATGCACTGGCGTTGGCTGTGGCGACAGGCAGACACGAAACGGATGAGTTGGAGGAAGCGGGAGCCGATGCCGTGTTCGTCGATTTCGGCGACACGGAAGCCGTGCTCCGGTGCATACAGTCACTGGTCCGTGGCGGAGACGGTGCCGGTGAAACGAGTGTGAATGGCGGACGCGGATGAGCTACGAGGGCAACTTTGACGTCGTCATAGAGGGCGTGGGTGCCGAGCGCGGCGCGAAGGTCATGACGGCCCAGGAGGGGCTTTACGTCAGCGGCCATCAGATTCCCTATTCGACGCTTCTAGGAGTCGCGCTGCGCGGGTCGATTCTACTGGTAGTAGGGACGCAAATGGCCATGGCACTGCGCGGCAGCCAGGAAGGACTGGCGACGCTGGCGGCAGAGCTGCGTGGGCGTGCCCATCTGGATCATCTGGCTTTGGCGGATAAGGAGTCGCTGGAAGGCGAGCGGGTCGTGTTCGCGACTCCAGTGGCGATGTCGGGCATGGTGGAGATGGAGCGTTTCAAGGGACTGGTGCTGGCGGCGGTGTCAGACTCTGCGCTGCACGTGTTCGAGAGAGGCGGTCGGCATTTCCGCATCGCCTGGGATCGCATGACCAAGCTGGACATAGCCAAGGCGAAGTTCGGGCGATTGCTGCGTATCGGGAGTGGACCGACACAGCTGGAGTTCCTTTACCTGACCGACGCCCAGATCCAGACGATTCGCGGTTTGGCCGCCCGGCACTCGAGCACGCTTCTCGGAGTCTCGGCATCGGAAGGCGAGGAACGTCCCAAACCGGAACCAGCGGCGGTGGCGAGCGAACCGAAGCCGGAGAAACCGATGGCCGCACCACCCGTTCCAGAGGCGGGCGACCTGACGCGGCGGTTCTACATTCCCGAGTTCGAGGCCTCGCTCGGCGCGATAGGCAGCGGTTCGGACAGGCCGCTTGGAGCGGCGATCGACCGTCTGCAGATGTCTTCGCTGTTGCCGGTGGGATTCCTCGAGGAGCACCTTCGCGAGCTGCGCAACCTCTATGACGGAGCCCTGCTGAAGGCAAAGCGTGAGGCGGCCACGTCGGTGGATCTGTTCGCGGCGGCAGAAGCGCTGGACGGTCGCGGTCTGTGGGAGGAAGTGCAGAGTGGGATCAACGTCATCGCCGAGGCGACGACTCGGGCGTTCGAGCGGCAGACGCGTCGTGTCGCGGCGAATCGTCGAATACCATGGCGCAAAGCGCAACGCCGGTATATGCCATCGGAGAAGGAGGCTGCTGCTCTGAGGCAGAAGCTGGCGCGCGGTGTGGCGGAAATGGAGAGCAGCCTGGACGGTGTATCGGAAGCGGCATCACAGCTTGCACCGGCGGCGGAAACTGGCCGGACGGAACTCAAAGCGGCCTACGATCGTTGGCAGGATAGCCTGAGAGAACTGGACCAGGCGTACGCGACCGGCTGGGCGGGCCTGAGCCGGGAGATCATCGCGATTTGGCAGGACACATTTTTGCCGGGCCTGGGCAAACTGGGCGGAGAACGTCGACGCTTCCTTCCAAGGTCGGTGAAGGTAGTGCTCTGGTTCGTGGTGGGGCTTGTCGTGGTCTTTGTGCTGTTCTTGATGCTGACAGGACAATTGGGACAGGTCATCCAATTCGAGTAGTCACGGTGTTCGTATAGTGGAGGGACCCAAGGAGGCATACTGAATGGCGAGTTCGCAGTCGAAGTTCTACGGCGCTCTTGCGGCGATCCTCGTGTTGGGCATCGCCCTGATCGGGTACGTGATCGTGAAGGATCGGCAGCAGACGGCATACGAGGCTGCCGACACACTGGCGGCCGATCTCGAAGGCGAGCTAGTGTCCGAGGAAGTCGGTGTCTCTTTTGGGTCGCCCGATGCGCCTGTGCTCATCGAAGAGTACGCGGACTACCAGTGCCCCTATTGCGGCATGGTCGCCGGCCTGACGGTTCCTCAAATTCTCGAAGAGTATGTCGAGACGGGCAAAGCCCGCTTCGTTTTCTACGACTTCCCTCTGCATCCGGGCAATTCGTGGGTTGGTGCGGAGGCCGCACGATGTGCCGGCGACCAGGACGCTTTCTGGCCGATGCACAAGGTCCTCATGGGTCGCATGTCCGAATGGGGGCAGAGGCGCGATCCGAGAGGCCTGATTCGCCAGTATGCCGACGGCTTGGGGCTGGACGGTAGGGCGCTGGTGGAGTGTGTCGATGCCGGTAATCACCGTGAGATTGTAACGCGCAGTCAGCTGAGGGCGCGGCAGTTGGGTCTTTCTGGTACCCCGACCTTCATCATCAACGGCCGTCGTGTGGGCTCGGCGATGGGCTACGACCAGATGTCGGCGCTCATCGAAGAGGAATTGGCAAAGCAGTGAATCGCCGCAGGGCGATCGCTGTCCTGTCGCTGCTTGGGGCGCTGGACGGCGCGTACCTCCTGTTGGGTAAGCTCGGCGTCATCGGCGGCCTCGAGTGCTCGATTTCCCGTGGCTGCGACATGGTCAATGCCTCGGTCTATTCCGAGTTCTTGGGCTTGCCCGTCGCGGGGATCGGCCTCGCAGGCTATCTGGCAATTTTTGTGGTCGCCCTCGTGGGCCAGCAGTCGAGCCGCGTCGGTGAGCGCTGGCCGGACCAACTACTCGCTCTTCTCTCCGGTGTCGCGGTCCTCTTCACCCTTTACCTGACTTATGCCGAGCTATTCATCCTGCGCGCGATCTGCCAGTGGTGCGTCGTCTCTCAGATCGTGATCGTCGCGATCTTCGTGCTGGCCCTGCTTGGCTTGAAGAGGGAAGCGAACATCGAACATCCGACATCGAAGTAAGACTTCGAAGATGGGACGAATACACAACATCGAGTACTGAGTACGAACGTTGATCCGAAGTGTGCTCGGCATGCTACCGACTTCGACGTTCGATTGAACAAGAAAAGCGAGGCCGCTTCGGCCTCGCTTTTCCATGCCCTAGATCGATCGCGCCTCAGCTGGGCGCCCAGAACCCTTCCAGGGCCTGGCCGTCGGGCGACTGACGCAGCTTCTCGAAAGCTCGGTTACGGATCTGCCGGATTCGCTCGCGCGTAACGCCAAGCAGCGAACCGATCTCCTCCAGCGTCATCTCTTCGCCGTCGTCCAGACCGTAGTAGAGAACCAGTATCTTACGCTCGCGTTCGGTCAGGTACTTCTCGAACATGTCCTGAAGGAACTGTCGGCGCGCCTGGAACTCGACCTCGTCTTGGATATCCTCGTCTTCGAGGCCCGAGAAGCGCTCGCCAAACGAGGCGCTGTCTCGATCCGTGCGGTCGAGGGGAGCGTCCAAACTGAGTTCGGCCGAGGCCACACGCCTCAGCGCCCGGATCGTCTGCACCGGCTCGCCCATGCGATCGGCGATCTCGCGGTCCGTCGGCGTACGCCCGAGCTGCTGCGTGAGCGCGGTCTCGGTCCGGGACAGCTTCACCAGGTTCGAGTTCTGGTTCAGTGGGATGCGGACGGATCGAGTCTGCTCGGCGAGCGCCTGTAAGACCGTCTGGCGGATCCACCAAACCGCATAGGAGATGAATTTCACCCCCTTGTCCGGGTCGAACTTCTTGACGGCCTTGAGCAGGCCTTCGTTCCCTATGCACACCAGCTCGGCCAGGTTGAGTCCCCGGCCCTGGTACTTCTTCACATAGGAGATCACGAATCGCAGGTTCGCGGTCACCAGCCGTTCGGCGGATTCTTTGTCGCCGGCGCGAGCCCGACGGGCGATCTTTCGCTCCGTCTTGGCGTCTTCGATGAGGGGATACTTTTCGACGTCGTGGAGATACTGGTCGAATGAGTCTAAGGCCTTGGAGCTAAAGTACATGCCCACTCCGCTTTTGACTCTGGGTTAGGTCACTATGGACAAAAAAAGCGAGAACGGCGTAGCGCCCCCGCTGGAGATGCACTGACACGCCCGAGCGCCAAGCTCCTCGCCAACCAGCCCGCCCCTAGCGATCCCAGCGGCGGAAACAGACGATCTCAGAACGTAACTAAGCAAGACTGTATAGTATAAAAAGTCACCGGGTTCTCGTAAAGCCCGAAGAGAAGGCGAATCGCAGGAACCGCTACGTTACTTGGCTTTTACGGGAGTACATTTGTTTGTAACCCC